>Ga0307513_10000682_pt1 | contig 48786 bp, 29 predicted proteins | sample 15_EM_MG_FD_202174 | JGI IMG/M metagenome (GOLD analysis project Ga0307513, IMG submission 202174) | Populus trichocarpa ectomycorrhiza microbial communities from riparian zone in the Pacific Northwest, United States - 15_EM | ecosystem: Host-associated > Plants > Roots > Unclassified | place... | reverse complement strand
GCTTGCGTCCTCGTGGTAGTGTTTTGTTGGTTGTTAATGGTAGTGTAGTAGAGCAGAAAATGAGTGGATGGGCAAGTCGTGCATCGTGATGCTGATACCAATGTTCAGCAATAAATAAAAAGTCAAATGATTTTTCGAGAAGGCAAACTGCCTGTGCAAACTTCCCATCAGGTAGGGAGTTTGCGTTCACATAGCCAATGTGATACATTAAGAGGAAGAGGGAGTCCCGCGAGTTGACTTTAGGATTAGTCTCTTTTTCGGTTTCAAATCCGCCAAACTTGCACTATATCAAAATATATTAGTTAAATCCATTCCTCTTTAATCTACTAAGTTGGTAAACTACTTACCTCTCAATACTGTCTTCACTCAAGATGCTAAATTTACGCTTGATATATTTGCCTGCACCCCTAACAACATGCGTATGGTCTTGAGGGTCGTGAACAATTGATTGTACATGCTCATCATGCGAGGATTCAGGATCGGTATTGGGAGAATCCCCATCGTGCTCGGCCAAGATTATACCCTGTTTGTCTAACTCTTTTTCTAATTGCTGCCCCAGTCCACGATGGCTTGCCCAGTTCATGATTTGACGACGTGTTGAATCCCGATTACTCGACAGTACTGCGGCTGACAATCGTGTAACAAAGTTTCTCTTCAGAACTGATTCTTGTGACTCTGGCTGCATATCTCCTTCCCAATTGAAACACTCTGGTGATAGAGCATCAAAGTTTGATTTGACCTTAAATTTGGAATTCTGATTGATGTGGTTTTTCATCCGCTCGACGTGTTGAACATCAACCAGTAGTTCTATAACTCGTTGCTCAATCCAGCAAATGTTGCCTATATCGCGCAATTGGATACCAATTGCTGGATTACCAAGAATATCTTTAACCCTTTTGATCGTTGTGAAAGGTATACCAGAGATATACAATGCGGTTGTTGCAGTAGGACGAGTTCGAAGCTTGGTCCTCTTTCTTTTTGGAGTAATATTCGTGACTTGATCTACAAAGGGGTTTAATTGAAATCCTGAGAGAAATATGTATGAAATAGTATATACGCACTTGTGCTGCCGGATGCCAAAACACTGCTGTATGTTGGTCTGGCGGAAGACAAATCTGGTGGCTGATATGGGTGTGGAGAGATAAATGAAGAATTATATGCTGATTCTCTGTTGGATGTGAAGGATTTGGGAATAGATGTAGCACTCTCAGCTCTCACGCTGGCATCATCTTGGATATCATCCATTAAAGAATTCGGAATATCAAACTCCGTTGTTTCCTAAATAGTTTTATTCGCAGATGGTAAATGATTAGTCATTGATTACTTCAAATCCATTCTCATAATCTTGAAGTAAAATATCTCTTCCATCTTTTTTGGTAAAACCAGAGGTATTTCCTCATACTAAATCAGGACTCAAATACCTGATCTAAGCTGGATATCAGAGGATTTGCAGGATATTTCCCCTTAAATACTCTGTTTAATGCCTTTTCCAGATTGGTAATTCTGTCCTCCAGACGTTTGCGCTTATTCGTTTCCTGCTTCAAGGTTCCGCGTAGACGAAGAATCTCAGATTTCAAGTCGCCACAATCAGGCTTTTTTAAACCTGATTCTATTATGGTAATGGAGAGTTAGAAAACACCATACTTTGAAAATAATTTGAAGTAGAAATTTGAGTATTGAGTCAGGATATAAACAGGTAGTTATTAAAACCTACGTTCATCTTCAGAGTTATGAGCTGGGATACTGAAAGGTCCACTTTCAGATGAGGATTCAATCGTGATTATATTGTCCATTTTCTGATATATTCAATTTAGGTAGTCAGTAAGTTAGAACACTGGTCAATATTCAAGTAATCTTAAAAAGGGCAAGCAGAACTGATTTAAACCAACTACTAGAAGATATGAGATGCAACATACCGATTGGGTTGTACGTGAAGTAATTTTGTCAGGCATTGTATCAGAGTTTCCACATGGATATGCGGTTGGATCGTCTGTGAATGCTTTAAAGATTTTGGCGCCTGGAGGCTATTAGCATATCAGCGATCTCGCGTGAATTAGAAACGAGATAAGTAAAGAATTAAGGGATTATTTTTAATTGGTAGGGCATAGAATATCACTATTTTATATACTTACGGGAGGAGGAGGCAACTGGTAGAATATTATGAGAGCTTGGTTCCCTGAGTTCCTTGCACGTACGAAGAAACTCAGTGACACCTAACGTCTTGCCACATTTAGGACGCGAACGACATTTAAAGCGTCTATAAATACGCCCAGCAGAATCCGATACTCCACCTGAGTCTTTATTGAATGCACCACTACTGGTACTAGTAAAACCACAACTAGGACACTTTAGTTGTCGGTTCAATTGGATATGGAGAGCATCAGCCTCTTCGCGCTTTCCATTTTCTGATTGCAGTGCAGCCTTGGAAGCTTTGCCCATCTTATTGCAAGAGTTATACGATGAGATTGATCTTTAAATAGCGATTAGCAAAGGTTTTCCATCATTTCTATTATCAGTGTGAGTGAACCCAATAGAAGAATCGTGGAGCAAGAGGAATATTAGGAGATAATTAAATGTTATCAACGCAGAACGTATTCTAATAACCTTAGATTTTCCCTCATAGTTATGTGCAGCGTATATTCTAATAGAGAATCCATATGTAAAACCCCGGGTTTCACCTCAGTTCAAATATTATAAAATAGTGACAAAGTAGGGTTCAAGTAGAAACATTAATTCACTCGGACAAGTGGAGATAAATGATTGGTGTAATGTGAAACCTTGGGTTTCACCTGCACTTTTAATCATGATATTGTGAATGAATGAACTTGAAGAAAAAGCGAGCAATAAGTTTCGAATCAGGTTACTTGAAATGTGAAATTCATAAAGGGTGAAACCCTGGGTTTCACCTACTCAAGTCTTAAGGTTTTCATAGACAATATATAGTAATAATAGGGGATAGAAATTTAATTAATAGTACTCACTATTCAACGTTGCAAGATTGGAGATGAACTTGATATCGTTCCTTACTCCAAGCTAAATGTAACACAATCTTTGGTTCCAATAAGCACAAGAACAATATTGCCCGTGAACAGTTGTAGATATATCAAGTACACTCACAGAATGTGAAGCGATCGTACCTATAATAAGCGAAATTGTATCCAGGGCGGTTCCGCTCAGGTCGTATTTGCTAGCAACTATACTGAATAAAGACTGGTAATATTAGTTTAATAAACTGATTTTAATATAAAATCAATGCAGGCACAGTGATGAAATATTCAGGCGTACTTAACCTTGCGGGGAACGGATAGTAATAATGATGTACTATCTATTGCTTCACGATGATATAATCAGTAAACAATATTAATTTCATCATAATATACCACACCATGACGGATGAGAAATCAAGTATAAATACAACCACTCACCCCCTGAATTGTCGCTCAAATTTGTTCAATTTTAAGTCTATTCTTTGGCACACCAAACCCTGAATTGATACTTGCACGCTTGCGTTCAGTACCTCAGAGTACAACAAAGTGAAACCCAGTGTTTCACCTCGTAGTGGAATTCCCTCTCACCTATCAAACAGCTGCATTAGTAAGTCCATTGTTCTACCCTACTACTCGTATTAATTTGACAAAATATAAGAGAAATTCTCTCACCGCGTAGTAGAGCAAGTGTCAACCTTTTCCGGATTGACGAGCTGGTATGTACAAACCAATCACGGGAGGCTGTATCTTGCCTCAAGTAGTAACGTGTTGAGTCTTATTAGAGTAATACTAATTGATTAATAATTATAAGAGATTAGCTTGACGGAAATCTAATACTTGTAGGATAAAAACCGAGGGTATTACCTGTGAACAATAAGCTGACCGTATGCACAGGTGAAACCTTGGGTTTCACTTTGCAGTGTCCAAAGTCTACGTTAAAAAACAATCAGGCTTCACTACAGGTGAAACCCTGGGTTTCACCTTCGTAACAGCAAGCGCAACGTCCAAGCAATATCGTGAACGGTAGGTATGTGCGGTGTCTTATCTCGTTTCAATTCTCACAAGATGCTAGCGTGAGATAAGCTTGAATATTTGCTGACTAAGCTATATTCAGGAAGAGTACTCGGAGGTGTATTTTTAATTACCGAAAACCTTGTTCAACGTGGAAAGGGTGCCCCTTTTATACGTCTCAGGCTTAGGTATAACGATGTAAGTATTGTAGAATAATTACATATTCCACCTTCCCCTCAACAAGCGAGATTTATTTTTATAATTTGATAAACACGTATTGATATTATAATGACTGAAAACAATAGTGTATCACAAATCGCGTATTGCATCTATTCCACAAATAGATTCTGAGGATAGGAGTTCCATAATCCAATTCTCTCTGCCTGATTAAACTCCGATACCACAATCATTCTACACAATTCCCACTATCCAGTAACGATGGACGAGACAGGCGAGTCTTCTACGGCACACTTAGCCGACAGTTGCTTGCAACAAAATCAAGGCAACTATCAGCGTGGTTTCTCAAGGCTCCAGGATGGCAGTATTTCAGCTACGGGATTCTTTGCTGGTCTTGACTGTGATCAGGCTCATCGGTCATTTTATTTGCTCCATGAGGAGTATCGACGATTTATTAGCCAGCTTGGTGGTCAACCTTCCCGCCACTGTTGTACCGAGAATCTTGAGGTAGACCAGCATGATCCAGATGAAGATACTGACGTAGGAAATGGGAGTCCTGAACCAGCCGACGGACAACTACAAGAGGATCGTGAGCAGAAGGCGTATCGCGAACTGGATGTCTTGTGGGGCAAGCGTAATTGGGGCCGAAACTTTGATTTATTCAATCTCTATGATGATCAAACATCACTGTCATTTCATGTCTGGAATAAACTCTTGTTGTGGGTATGGACTAGCCTGTCGGAGAAACACATGAATCACCTTCTTGCGATCCTGATTCGTGTACGGAAGAATGAAGCCAGTATACCAGATATCACACATGCACAGGATACTGGACGTCCAAGATCAGTATTGCAACAAGCGCTTATTCGTTCCTATTTTCGCGTTGTCCGGGCGGACTACACCCAGGATGTCTGTGTGATTGCACAACGTTTTTATCTTGTAAGAATGTATAAATCCCATACAGACTATGTCGAAGAATACCGTCGTAAAGGAATGGCTCGCCAAAAGGCACAGGAATGTGTTAATCAACATCTCTACAATGTCTTTAATGATGAACTTGGTACGGTGGTTAGTATCCAGACAATCAAGAATCACCTTAAAGATGGTCGACATTGGGCAGAGATTTTACACACACGACAAACAGCAGCTTTTGGCTATGGATTACTACTTCTGTTACCTATTCGTGGCTTTTCAGACCTTGCTCGCAAGACGGCGAAATCGGTTTGGCAGTTCCTATTGCCACGCATTCCTAGTATCTCACGCCGAATTGTCGAGCTGGCTCAGGCCCTTGATCCGATTGCGAAGGCAATACACACCAAGGGAATTGGCAATGTTGACGTTCCATTCATTGGTTATGAGTTGCATGAAGCAACTAATCTTCATGATCTTCCACGGTCAGAGTTCAACACATGTCTCTGTTCATATCCTAACCTGGATATTCAAGCGACCCTGACCGTTCTTGAGACTAAGCAACGTACAAGTGATCCAGACTGGATTGTCGCTCTCGTCCAAGGTGCAGCAGCTGAAGAATCTACTGATAATGATGCTGGTATAGTTCACCAAACCTCTTGTCCATTGCGTGTAATAGAGGGTGGTATTGTAATAGTATAGACGGAAGCTGACCTGTGCCTGTATGTCGTACCAGTTGAAGACGAAACTGAAAGTAGAAATGTTGTCCCTGATGACGAATCTGAACAGAATCTTCCAGCTTCCAGCACACCTGATCATTTGTTGCCTCCACATGTGAGTACAAATTTGATTAATATCATTGTATATCTTCGAATTGTGTTGTACAATCAAACTATATTTGGGTGTCTATACCTAATTTGATTCACGTAATGCTAATTATTTTCACCAATCTATACAGATATCTACCTACCGTTCATTGCGGCGACCTCTTACTGCCCAGCGGCTGAGCTCTACTCGTATCTCAAAGCGTACTTCAGTCAGACCTACTCGTCGACGTCCCACTACAACTACTGGCAATATTGCCCTTGCTTTAATCGAGGAAATAACAGAACAAGAATCGCTGAATCACGACAATGTAGACGAGCGAGAAAGGTCTCATCCGGAATCAAGTTCTACAGAATCGGCTGTAGTTGAAGTTATACGTGAGAACGAGGCAGCTGAAAGAATACTGTCAGATACCTCCAGCCCAATACACACGTCGAGTCGAAGCCGATCTACACGTACCCGCCGTCGTCCGCGTTCTACCCCTTCTCACAGTATATCATCGACTACAGCTGAGCAAATATTACACCAACAATCTACGACCTCTGCCGCTGAGCAAGAAGGTCAATCTTCATTTGCGATATCAAATTCCATGACACCTATCATAGTTGAAGATTTACCAGACAGTGGAAGGCCTCAACCAAGAGTAATGGAAAAGCCAAGACGGACACGCATTTCGAAGCGGACTTTGCCCAAACGAACACGTCGTCATCGTACTGCTGCTTCAAGCAATAATATGACGCCAGAGAAACCACAGCAAATATTGGATACAGAATCTAGCAACCAGGGCGTGCATGAGGAAACTGATGTATCAGTTGTAATATCACCCTCCACTGTACCCATAGCTGTTATTGACCGTCCCGACATGACTCGATCACACCAAAGTTCATTTCCCAATTTAAACCCAAAGCTTCCTTCGCCAGTCCATTTTCAGCCCGTTAGCGATGGTGATCCTGCTTCCACTAATACTAACAGAATTTCTGCGTCAACGGTAGAGCAAATGATAGAAGATGAATTGACCAGATATCTGGATGAGGAAGCCGCAATACCAGGCGGTGAAGATTCTGGTTCAACAAGATTGCCTCCGATTGCAGATCTTTCTAACATGGAAGATACCAGGGGAGGGGAACTGGAGATGGCGAATGCAGAAGGAATACCGGCACAAACTCAGGAGTATCAACATATTCAAATCGCCCGCACACCTGTCTTTGAAACTACTGTTGGCGGCCAACCTCAATTATCTGAAGCGCAAGAAACTATCAGTTGTTCACGTGATGGTCAGACTGTGGGCATTGATGTGAATGAGAATACAAGGTATGTTGAGCTCATATTTTGATGAAAGGTGATCGGTATTGTATTATTATGTGAGAAACACAGGCATACTGATGTAAAAACACAACAATAGAGAGGGGTTTGATAAACCAAGTGGGACAATAGAGTGTGGTATACTAGATACTCAATCAGTAACAGCCGATACTACGATTCAGGTTTTGTGTAGTTCAACACCAAAACAATACACCACAGTAGCAAGTGATCCGGAAATCAATGAGGGACTGCCAGGCACTGAAATACTACACGAATCAGAAAACATTGAATCAGCGAACGACCAAAGGAGCAACGACAATACCGAAGATAGCAGTTTCGAACCTGATGATATTACGATTCAGGTATTGAATAGTTTATCATCAAATAGCCAGATGGGCGGGTTGTCGGAAATAGCGTTCAATGAGCCACGGGAGCCTAGCGAGAAGCTATCTGAATCAGTGGACGATGAGGCCGGGAGGGATGAAGCCAATACCGAGACGAGGGAAGTCATTACTACCAATGAGGCGGCGATTGCAAACGAGGTTCGCAATACAGATTCGAGTGCTACTGAGTAGTCCAGAAAGGATACGTTACAGTACAAGCAACCACTTAGGTAACTGTAAGTACTGTTCCTTCCAGATATCAGATATGGGTGGAGTTTATTAATACTTGGAACGTGAGAATTAGGTACTAGTTTATTTAATGGTAAAGGAGCAAAATTGAACATAAAGGGATGTGTGTGGGTAAAAGAAAGTTTTTGCAAGGATTGAGGGAGAGGGATGGGAAAAGTGTGATGAATAAGTGGAGAGATGACGAGATTCGATAGGTACAAGTGAAAGGAAGCAGTGTAGCGTCTTAAAGGAGAATGAGAATATTTCTTACAATATAAACATGTAAGGAAATAGTACACTGTACGTGAAGAAACAGGGGAATATAAACTTGGAAATAATTCACCAAATCTGGATTCAGAGGAGAAGACGAAGCAGAATATGTAGTGATTTGTATATAGAGGTAGAAGGATATATAAAGAAGGGGTGAAGGAGGATTTAGGAACGGGGAAAGTTGAATTTGGTGAAGGTATGCTATAAAAGCAAAAAGGCAAAAATAATTGAATTACTAAGAAGAAAGGATTTATAAGAAGAGAAAGTAAAATTGGAGGAAGAAATTGATAGTAACGCAGGGAAGAAGACAGAGGGAGGATAGCGGAGATATCTGAGGAAGGAGGAGTAAGAGATGAATTAGAAGTTGATATTGTTTGGCTGTAGAGGAACAAAGAAATGATAAGCAGAGAAGAACAGAAGGCGGGGGAAAATGAATAGTAATTGAAAGATGTTGTGCATGATTAAGGGGAGAAGAAGGATATGCGAAAAACTTGGAAGAAGAGTATGTATAGAAATTAAAAGCGCTGGTGAAGGCGGTCGGTGAAAAGCAAGAAAGGGAGAGGGAGATATGGGTGAAGAAGCATGAAAATGTTTAGAGATAATGAAATAGAACTGGAAATAGAGAAAAGTACAAGGGGGGCACAAGTAAGAGAGGAGAACAAAGGGAGAAAACGAGGATCGACAGTGTAATATAGGGTAAGGTTTACGGTATATTGTTAAGGAAGAGCCTGAGAGGCCGACAGGAAAAAGAGAAGGAATAAAAGAATAATGGAGGGGCAAAGGGGGATGAAAATTTGGTGTTCAGGTGTAAAGGAGGAGGAAAGAGACTATAAGGAGTCAAATAGGTAGTATGGAGGAGAGAAAGAGGAGGGCCAGGGGAGGGGATTGCATTGTGAGGGAGAGGATGTAAATAAAGAGAAGACCGCAAGTTTAGAGGAAGGGGCTGTATTATTACAAAGGATATTTGAGGGGAGGGTGAGAACTGTCCTTGCAGAGGCAAGGAAAGAAGGGTAATACAAACCAATTGTATGAGGTGTGGAATTATGTTATTGGTGTCCACAACCACTCCTGGAGTGGCTGCTGGCAGTGATCTTGCCAGTAATAAATATAATGGACAGCAAATTCAGGTAGTAGTGGTCTGGGTCATGGGTGGCAATAACCCCAGAAACTGTGGCAGGTTTCATTCCTGGTGGAAGGAATGAAATGTAACGCATATGTATTCTCTACTGTGTTGCTGTCTGTTATATGTATTCTAGACCCGGGCCAGTGCCAATTTGGCACCTTTGGTTCCAGGTGACAGGAAGGAAATATAAGACACACTAATTCTCTATGGTGTGGCTAACTGTTTTATGTATGCTAGACTCCGGCGACGGTGGCACCTTTGATTACTGGTGCCAGGAATGAAATGTAACAAATACTTATCCTGTGATCTGTTGCCCCCACGGTTATGTCTGTGATTGACAACTACCCCTATCGCAGGTGTGATTGATGATGCCAGGAACGAAATGTAATACACACTACATCAATATTCTGTGATGGGTGGTGGTGTGTTATATGTCTTCTAGAAGACAGCAAAATGTGTCACCTTGTATTCTTGGTGCCAGGAATGAAATGTGACACATGGTTATTCCCTATCCCTAATATGTCGGTCTCAGTTATATCTGTGGTAAACAACTGCCACTCTGGGGCGTTTCATTTCTGCTACCAGGAAGGCAATATAAGTGACAGCAATTGCGTGCTATATTGCGCTTTGTTAGTTGTGGCATGGGCCACTGCCGCTGTGGCGCCTTCCATGGTGGGAGCGAGGTACGAAGTGTACGAGACATCAATTGGATACGGTGTTGCAGAAGTTAGTTGATAGGGATCATCACGGCCGCTGGGGCTGGGTATAGTCCCTGTGCGAGAAACGAAATGAACGACATACAGATTCTCCACTGTGTTGCTCTGTGATTGGGATCCTTGACAACGGCCACAATAGCACCTTTGATTGCTAGTGCGAGGAACAAAATGAAACTTCGCAGAGTTTAAGGAGTGTTGGTTTGGATTGTTGGTGTACTCTATCCCTGCCACAGTGGCTACTTTCAATCGTGAGACCCGAAACGGAATGTGCCAGACAAATATTGTCTTGTGTGTTGCTCTCGCCTATGTTTTGCCTTGACTAGGGCCAATGTGGCACCTTTGATTGCGGGTGCCAGGAACCAAATGTAACATTCGGGAATTATGAAGACTCTTGCCGTGCGTTATTAGTTTCCTCAATCACAGACACTGTGCGTCCGTGCATTCCTGGTGAACAGAAGGAAATGTAACATGAAAGTATTATAAAGACTGTTATCCTGCGTTAATGGTGTCGTCGATACCTGCCACTGTGGCCGCTTTCATTCCCGGTGCCACGAACGAGATGTGCCACACACCTATTGTCTTGGGTGTTGTCTCTCGTATGCGTATCCGTGACTACTGACAATGTAGCATCTTTGATTCCTCGTGCAATGAAAGAAATATAACATTGTGGAAATATAAAGCCTCTTGCCCTACATTATCGGCATCCTCAATCCGTGCCACTGTGACTGCTTTCATTCCTGGAGCCAGAAACCACATGTGCCAAACACGTATACTCTTGTGTGTTGCTCGCTCGGATGTTTATCATTGACTACTGCCAATGGGACACATTTCATTCCTGGTGCCTGGAACGCAATGTGCCATACCACGATGCTCTAATGTGTTGCTCTTGCGTATATGTAACTACAAGTACTGCCAATGTGACAGCATTGATTTCTGGTGCCAGTAACGCAAGGTAAAATTCAGGTAGTATAAAGAAATAGTGCTCCGCGGTATTGGTGTCAGCCATCCCTGCCACTGTGGCTGCGCACATTCTGGTTGCCAGGAATGAAATGTAATCTTCAAGTATTATAAAGCCTGTTGCACTGCATTACGGGTATCCTCTATCCCTGCCACTGTCGCTGCTTTGATTCCTTGGGGCAGGAATGAAAGGTGCCACACAGCTATTCTCGTGTGTGTTGCTTTCGCCTAGTTTTATCGTTGGCCAGGGCCACTATAGCACCTTCCATGCCTTGCGCTAGGAACTAAATGTAACATTCACGTATTGTAAAGCCTGTTTGCTGGCATTATTTGTGTCCTCTATCCCTGCCACTGTTCGCTGCTTTCATTCCTGGTGCCAGGAACGAAATGTACCATATATCTATTCTCTTAGGTGTTGCTCTCTTCTATGTATCCTCTTGACTACTGCCAATGTGACTTTCACTCCTGGTACCTGGAGGCAAATGTAACATTGAGGTATTATAAAGCCAGGTGCCTTGCGTTATTGGTGTCCGGTTGACCTGCCACACAGATATTCTCTTCTGTATTACTCTCTCTCATTTGTATTCCAAACTACTGCCTCAGTGGCACATTTCATTGCTTGTCACGGGAACCAAATGTCTCATTGAGATATTAGAAATCTCGTTGCACTGCGTTCTTGGTTTCCTGTATCCCTTCTAGTGTGACTGCTTTCATTACCCGTGCCAGGAACGAAATGTGCCACACAGCAATTCTCTTGTTTGCTGCTCTCGCCTATGTGTATCGTTCACTACTGCAAATGAGGCACCTTTCATTCCGGCTGCCAGGAACCGTATGTAACATTGAGATATTGTAATCCAGGTTGCCCTAGGTCATTTGTGTCGTCTATACCTGCCACTGTGGCTGCCTGCATTCCTGGTACCATGAACGAAATGTGCAACACCCTTATTCTCTTCTGTGTTGCTCAGTATTATTTGGATGCTTGACCACTACCTCGGTGGCACCCTTCATTGCTGGTTCCCGGAACCAAATGAATCATTCAGATATTAAATACATAGCATGTTGGCCTGATTTATTGGTTTCCTGTATCACTTCCAGTGTGGCTGCTTTCATTCCTGATGCCAGGAACGAAATGTGCCACACACGTATTCTCTTCTATGTTGCAGTCTGTTATTTATATGCATGGCCACTGCCAATGTGGCAACTTTCATTCCGGCTGCCAGGAACGAAAAGTAATATCGAGGTATTGTAAAGTGTGTTGCCCTACATTATTGGTGTCCTCTATACCTGCCACTGTGGCTGCCTTCATTCCTGGTCCCAGGAACGAAATGTGCCACACACTTATTCTCGTCTGTGTTGCTATATGCTATTTGGATGCTTCACCAATACCTCCGTGGCACCCTTCATTGCTTGTTCCCGGAACCAAATGAATGATTCAGAAATTACATAGCATGTGGCCCTGGGTCATTCGTTTCCTCTATACCTGCCACTATGGGTGCATTGTTTCCTGGGGCCAGGAACGAAATATACCACCCACCTGTTCCCTTCTGTGTTGCTCTTGGTTGTTTTTATACTTGACCACAAACTCGGTTGGCCCCTTAATTCTTTGTTACAGGAACCAAATATACTATTCAGATAATATAACGCGTGTTGCCCGGCATTGTTGGTGTCCTCTATACTCCCGCTGTGGCTGCTTTCATTCCTGGTGCCAGGAACGAAATGTGCCACACAGCTATTCTCTTATGTGTTGCTCTCTTCTATGTGTCTCCTTGACTACTACCTATGTGGCACCTTGCACTCATTGTACCTCGAACCAAATATAACCTCGAGGTGTTATAAAGCCTGTTGCCCTACATTATTCGTGTCGTCTATCACGCTCACAGGGGCGGCTTCCATTCCTGGTGCCTGGAACGCAATGTGCCACACATCTATTCTCTTCTATGTTGCTGTCTGTTATTTATATGCTTGGCCACTGCCAATGTGGCAACTTTCATTTCCGCTGCCATGAACAAAATGTAATATTGCGGTATTGTAAAGCCTTTCTCCCTACATAATTGGTATCCTCGATACCTGCCTCTGTGGCTCCTCTCATTGCTGGTGCAAGGCACGAAATGTGCCACACAGTTGTGCTCTTCCGTGTTGCTCTCTGTTATTTGTATGCTTGACCACTATCTCGCTGGCACCCTTCATTGCTGGTTCCCGGAACCAAATGAATCATTCAGATATTAAATACATAGCATGTTGGCCTGATTTATTGGTTTCCTGTATCACTTCCAGTGTGGCTGCTTTCATTCCTGATGCCAGGAACGAAATGTGCCACACACGTATTCTCTTCTATGTTGCAGTCTGTCATTTATATACATGGCCACTGCCAATGTGGCAACTTTCATTCCGGCTGCCAGGAACGAAATGTAATATCGAGGTGTTGTAAAGTGTGTTGCCCTACATTATTGGTGTCCTCTATACCTGCCACTGTGGCTGCTTTCATTCTTGCTGCCAGGAACGAAATGTGCCACACATATATTCTCCTGTGTATCGCTCTGTCCGATGTTTCTCCTGGCCTACCGCCAATGTGGCACCTTTGATTCTTGGTGCGAGGAACCAAATGTAACATTCAGGTATTATGAAGCCACTTGCCGTGCGTTATTAGTCTTGCCAATCCCGGACACCGTGGCAGGTTGCATTCCTGGTCCACCAAGGGAAATGTAACATTCGAGTATTATAAATGGTGTCCCCCTGCGTTAATGGTGTCGTCTATACCTGCCTCAGTGGCTGCTTTCATTCCTTGTGCCAGGAACGAGAGGTGCCACACAGCTATTCTCTTGGCTGTTGCTCTCTCGTATCTGTATCTCTGACTGCTGACAATGTGGCACCTTTCATTCCTGGTGCTGCGAAAGAAATGTAACATTGAGGAATGATAAAGTCTCTTGCCCTGCAATATTCGTCTTCTCGATCCATGCCACTGTGGCCGCTTTCATTCCCGTGCCAGTAACCAAATGTGCCAAACACCTATACTCTTGTTTGTTGCTCTTATGAATGTGTATCCTTGACTACTGCCATTGTGCGACATGTCATGCCTGGTGCCCGGAACGAAATATGCCAAACAGCTATTCTGGGGGGCGTTGATGTCTCGTATATGTAACATTGACTACTGCCAATATGACACCATGCCTTCTTCGTGACTGTGAAGCAATGTAACCTTCAGGTACTATAATGAGGGGCTGCCCTCCGTTATTGATGTCATCAATCTCTGCCACTGTGGCTACTTACATTTCTGTTGCCAGGCACGAAATGTAATATTCAAGTATCATAACGGGTGTTGCCCTGCATTGTTGGTGTTCTCTATGCCTGCCACGGTAGCTGGTTCGATTTCTTAGGCCAGTAATCAAATGTGCCACGCATCGATTCTCTTGTGTATTGTGTTCCCCTATGTGTATTGTTGACAATAGGGACTTTAGGACCTTTCATTCCTGGTGCTAGGAACCAAATGTAATATTCAGGTATTATAAAGCCTGTTTCCCAGCATTATTTGAATCCTCTATCCCTGCCACTGTGGCTGCTTTCATTCTTGGTACCAGGAACGAAATATGCCACACACCTATTCTCTTATGTTTTGCTCTCTTCCATGTTTCTCCTTGACTACTATGAATGTGGCATCTTTCACTCCTAGTACCAGGAACCAAATGTAACATTGAGGTATTATAAAGCCTGTTGCCCAGGGTTATTGGTGTGCTCTAGCCCTGCCACTGTGGCTGCTTTCATTCCTGGTGCCAGGAACGAAATCTGCCAGACAGCTATTCTCTTCAGTGTTACTCGCTTTTAGTTGTATACTTGACTATTGCGTCTGTGGCACCTTTGATTCCTTGTACCAGGAACAAAATTTATCATTTAGATATTATAAAGCGTGTTGCGCTGCATTATTGGTGGCCTCTAGCCCTGCCACTGTGGCTGCTTTCATTACTGGTACCAGGAACGAAATGTGCCACACAGCTATTCACTTATGTGTTGCTCTCTTCTATGTGTCTCCTTGACTACTACCTATGTGGCACCTTTCACTCCTTGTACCTGGAACCAAATAGACCCTTGAGGTCTTATAAAGCCTGTTGCCCAGCGTTATTGGTGTCCCCTAGCCCTGCCACTGTGGTTGCTTTCATTCCTGGTGCCAGGAACGAAATCTGCCACACAGGTATTCCCTTCCGTGTTGCTCTCTCTTATTTGTATGCTTGACTACTACCTCACTGGCATCTTTCATTCCTTGTGCCAGGAACCCAATGTATCTCCCAGATGTTATAAAGCATGTTGCCCTGTATTATTGGTTGTCCTGTATCCCTGCCACAGTGGCTGCCTTCATTCCTGGTACCAGGAATGAAATGTGCCACACAGTTATTCTCTTTGGTGATGCTCTCTTTTATGTGTGTCCTTGACTACTACGTATGTGGCACCTTTCACTCCTTGTACCTGGAACCAAATGTAACTTTAAGGTATTATGAAGCCTGTTGCCCTGCGTTATTGATGTCTTCTAGCCCTGCCACTGGGGCTCCTTTCATTCCTGGTGCCAGGAACCAAATCTGCCACACAGCTATTCTCTCCTGTATTACTCTCTCTTACTTGTATGCTTGACTACTGCCTCAGTGGCCCCTTTCATTCCTTGTGCCACGAACCAAATGTATCATTCAGATATTATAAAGCATGTTGCCCTGCCTTATTGGTGTCCTCTAGCCCTGCCACTGTGGCTGCTTTAATTCCTAGTGCCAGGAACGAAATATGCCACACCCCTATTATCTTGTGTATTGCTCTCTCATATATGTATCGTTAACTACTGCGAATGTCGCACGTTTCATTCCTGCTTCCAGGAACGAAATCTAACCTTGAGGTATTGTAAAGCATGTTGTCCTACCTTCTTGATCTCCTCTATCGCTGCCACTGTGGCTACTGTCATTCGTCATGCCAGAAGCCAAATCTGCCACTCACCTATTCGCATGTCTGTTGCTCTCTGTTATTTCTAGGTGGATTTTTGAAAGCTTATTAGGTTAATCTATTCCCATGCAGGCAGAGCCTTAAACCCAACTACTATTATGCTTTACGCACCATTACTCTAACATTGTTCCACCACTGTTAGCTAATACAACCTCCCACTACGATTCTGCACAGTTAATGCCACAATATCAAACAACAATGATACCACTGTGAAAAAGGAACACGCACCATATACGAACAATACCCAGACTATACCATCCCGTTCACACGAAACCTGCGCCTGTCAGCCTTACTATTACCTTGCATATTCTTCTGGAACCTGGAATCTGATGGAGAAAGGCCCATGCCGAAACTACTGGCTAGGAGATACTCCAAAGACGGATTGTACCCTACCTGCCAGCATGACACCCAGGTTCCTTATGATATAAGGTACCCTGTTTTACCCGTTATTTGTTCACTATTAGTTCCCTGCTTTTCGTTCATCTCGGTCTCTCTTTATAATATTCTTCACTTTCATCCAATTGCATTTTGTTTGATCCTTCTTTACATAGGTGTTTTATATCTGCTATATACCAATTAACTTGCATCATATCTGTATCTGAACTCTGAATCAGCTGCGAGAGAACCCTGTGTCTAAAATTAATCTTCTTTCTTATTTATTGACATGGATTTGGAGAAGAAGGATGGAACAAATAAAGAAGGATAAAGAACCGGTCATGCAAACAGCTGGATATTCATATCAAAGTGACTTATGTCTCTAGCTATGGGAAAAGAGAGGTTTATATAAGGAATACAGTGTGCATTCGGGAACTACCCCACATGTGGGTATCATTACGGGAAACTGGATAAACCAAGGATGTCCGATCACTCTCGCATCCTAAAGTCCGATCGTCCCATGGCACGGCAGTCCAGACCCTTTCTCACATATACAGGAACCATACCATACACTATTGAAACTAGCTATCTCCGTTCCTCCTCTTTGATTGATCATGATTGACAAAGGCAACGAAAAGCTAATGAACAACAGAATAGGAAAGGAATCATGAAAGGATCTTTCTAAAGGGATAGAATGTTATACCGGAAGTAATGCCCTGCTCTGAATAATGGCCTGTTAGGAGTAATTGCCCGTGATATACAACATCCTTGACCACTACCTCTGTAGTACATTTCATTCCTGGTACCAGGAACCAAATGCAACATTCTCCAATTGGCATGCTTGTTCCTTCGCATTATCAGAGTGTTCTATCCATGCGACTATGGCTGCTTTCATTCCTGGTGGGAGGAAAGAAAGGTCCCAGATACCTACTCACATGTGTGTTGCTCACGGCTATGTGTATCCTCGACCAGTGGCCGTATGGTAGCTTTCATTCTTGAGGCGAGGCACGAAGCCTGGCATTCAGGTATTATAAAGCCCCTTGACCTGCATTATTCGTCTTCTCTATCGGAGCAACAGTGGCTGCTTTCATTCCTGATTCCAGGAATGAAATGTGCCACACACCTATTGTCTTAAGTGTTGCTCTCTTCTATTTGTTCCCTTGACTACTGCCAATGTGGCACCTGTCACTCCTGGAACCTGGAACCAAATGTAACATTCAGGTATCATACAGCCTGTTGCCCTGCGTTATTGGTGTCCTCTAGCCCTGCCACTGTGGCTCCTTTCATTCCTGGTGCCAGCAACGAAATGTGCCACACACCTATTCTCTTAAGTGTTGCTCTCCTCTATTTGTTCCCTTGACTACTGCCAATGTGCCACTATTCACGCAGCGTACCAGGAACCAAATGTAACATTGAGGTATTATATAACCTGTTGCCCTGCGTTATTGGTATTCTCTAGCCCTGCTACTGTGGCTGCTTTCTTTCCGGCTGCCAGGAACGAAATGTGCCACCCACCTATTCTCTTAAGTATTGGTCTCTTCTGTGTGTCTTCTTCCGGACTGCCAATGTGCCACCTTGCACCCCTCGTAGCCGGAACCAAATTTATCATTCAGATAATATAGTGCGTGTGGCCCTGGGTTATTTGTCACCTCTAACCCTGCCACTATGGGTGCTTTCATTCCTGGTGCCAGGAATGAAATGTGCCACACACCTATTCTCTTATTTGTTGCTCTCTCCTATATGTATCCTTCACTACTGCCAATCTGTCACCTCTCATTCCTGATACCAGGAACAAAATGTAACATTAGGGTATTGTAAAGTGTGTTGCCTAACGTTATTGGTGTCCTCTATCGCTGCTATTGTGGCTGCTTTCATTCCTGGTGCCAGGAACAAAATGTGCCACTCACCTATTCTCTTATGTGTTGCTCTCTTCTATGTGTCTCCTTGACTACTGCGAATGTGGCACCTTTCACTCCTGGTACCTGGAACCAAATGTAACATAGAGGTATTATACAGCGTGTTGCCCTGCGGTATTGGCGTCCTCTAGCCCTGCCACTGTGGCTGCTTTCATTCTTGGTGCCAGGAACGAAATGTGCCACACAGCTATTCTCTTACGTGTTGGCCTTTTCTATGTGTCGCCTTGACTACTGCCAATGTGGCTCCTTTCACTCCTTGTTTCTGGAATCAAATATAACACCAAGGTATTATAACCCGTGTTGCTCTGCGTTATTGGTGTCCTCTAGCCCTGCCACTGTGGCTGCTTTCCTTCCTGCTGCCAGGAACACAATGTGCCACACACATATTCGCATCTCTGTTGCTCTCTGTTATTTGTATCTAGATTTTTGCATGCTTATTATATGTATCTATTCCCATGCGGGCAGAGTCTGAAACGCATCTACTATTCTCCGTTACCTACCATTCCTCTAACATAGTTCCACCGCTGTTATCTCATACAACCTCCCACTACGATTCTTTATAGTTAAAGTACCAACATCAAAATACAAGCATACAACCGTGAATCAGGAAGACTGACGATACCCCAACAATAACCACACAAGACCATCCGGTTCCCACTCTACCTGCGGCTGGCAGGCTTACCATTACCCCTAATATTCCTCTGGAACCTCGGATCTTATATTCAAAATCGCATGCCTAAACTACTATGTGGGCAACAGCGACATGCAGGATTGTCCCCGCCCAGCCAGCCTGACACCCATGATGTTTAGGATATAATGAACCCTGTTTTTCCCCTTATTTGTTCACTATTTGTTCACTACACTTCCTTCCTCTCTGTCTCTGTTTCTAGTATTGTTCACTTTCATTCACTTGCATTGTTTCTGCTGTTTCTTTTCACAGTTTTTTTAAGTTGTTCGTCACTGTCGTTTATATCTGGTATATACCAATCAACTTGATGCAAATTCGTGTCTGAACTCTGCATCCGCTGTGGGAGAACCCTGTTGCTACAATTCGTATCCTTCCCTATTTATTGACCCCAATTGGAGAACAACGGAGGGAACATATTAAGAAGTATAAAGAACGGGTAGACCAAACAGCTGTATATTCGTATCAGCGTTACTTATCTGTCTGGCTATGGGACAAGAGGGGTTTATATCCAGAATACGAGGGGCATTCATGAACCACCCAACCTGGGGGAATCATTCTCTGCAACTGGATAAACTAAGGTTTTCCTGTCACTCTCACATTCTAAAGTCCGATCATCCCGCGCCCCTGAATTCGTGACCCTTTATAACATATATGCGCACCCCTCCATATACTATACAAACTAGGTATCTCCGTTCCTCCTCTTTGGTTCATCATGATTGACAAAAGAAACTAAAAGCCAATGAACAACATCATAGGAAAGGAATCATGAAGGAATCTTCCTGAAGGGATAGAATGTTATGCACGGAGTAATGGCCTGGTCAGTGTAATGGCCTGTTGGGAGCGATTGCAGGTGATATACAACATTCTTGACTCCGGCCTCTGTAGGACATTTCATGCCGCGTGCCAGGAACGAAATATAAAATTCACCAATTGTCAGGCTTGTTCCTGTGCATCATTATTCTCTTCTATCACTCCCACTATAGCGGCTTTCATTCCGGGTGGCAGGAACAAAATGTCCCAGACACCTATTCACAGCTGCGGTGCTCTCAGGTATGTGTATCCTTGACCAGTGCCAGTATGGCAGCTTTCATTCTTGCTGGCAGGAACAAGATATGAGATTCAGGTATTATAAAGCCTGTTGAACTGCTTTGTTCATCTGCACTATCCGAGGCACTATGTCTGCTTTCATTCCTGATGCCAGGAACGAAATGTACCACTGACCGATTCTTTTGTGTATTAGTCTCTTGTATTTGTATCCTTGGCCACTGCCTCTCTGGCACCTTGCATTCATGGTGCTGCGAACAAAATGCAACTTCTGATATTGGAAAGCATGTTGCTTTGCTTTATTGGTGTCCTCTATCACTGGCACTGTGGCAGCTTTCATTGGTTGTGCCAGTAACGAAATATGCCACCCACCTATTCCCTTGTGTATTCTGCTCTGGTATGTGTATTCTTGGGTACTGCAAATGTGACACCTTTCCCTCCTGGTGCCTGGAACCAAATATAACAGTGAGGTATTATAAAGCCTGTTGCCCTGCGTTATTGGTGTCCTCTAGCCCTGCCACTATGGCTGCTTTCATTCCTGGTACCAGGAACCAAATCTGCCACACAGCTAGTCTCTTCTGTATTGCTCTCTCTTATTTGTATGCTTGATTACTGCCTCAGTCGCACCTTTGATTCCTTGTGCCAGGAACCTAATGTAGTATTCCGATATTATAAAGGGTGTTGCCGTGCGTTATTTGTGTCCTGTATCGCTGCCACTGTGGCTACTTTCCCTCCTGGGGCCAGGAACCAAAGCTGTCATTCAGATCTTGTACAGCGTATTGCCCTGTGTTATTGGTGTCCTGTATCCCTGCCACAGTGGCTGCTTTCAATTCTGGTGCCAGGAACGAAATGTGCCACACACCTTTTCCCTTCTGTGTTGCTCTCTGGTATTTGTATGCTTGGCCACTACCTCTTTAGCAGCCTTCATTCCTTGTGCCAGGAATCAAATGTACTATTGAGATATTATAAAGCATCTTGCCCTGCATTATTGGTCTCCTACTGGTAATGCCGCGTCGCCACGCGTAGCCCACCCCACTTATCCTCCCACATTGCCGCCCTTCACCCTCCAGCAATTTCCTTTACGAGATAGAGCACCTTACACCCTGCCGGCTTCCGCGAATCATTCTCATCATGTTCAATCATATTCTGATCTCTGGTATTGTGTAACAAAGTTGTACCTCTAAACATTTAGCTCCAATAATATTCAACAACTGTGAGCCTTTTCCTGTTTTCTGCCCTTATGCGCTGTTCATATAATCTAGGCTAAGAAGACAACTAATATTCAAATATTTTCCTATATTTACTCTGACTTTGAGTGGCTTCTTCTAAGATTCATTCAATTCCCGTTCGAAATTACGCTTTGGAGCCCTTCATCTAATTCAAGTTCTTAATTCAACCATTCAGCTCGCTGTTCTTTCGTAAACTTCGATATCAGCTGTGCTGCCTCGGTTTGAATCATCCTATGCATTGTTATTATACCTGTAGCCGCCAAGCAGGTGACTTTTATCACATAGGTCAAGAGTACCGAATACGTATTGCTTAATTCCGATAATCTATCTCTCCTTCGCTGTATGGTATGTGATATCATGTTCACCCTCCAGCAATTTCCTTTACGACAGACCACTGCTGATTGATCAGGCTCCTCCCACGAATCCATTTTATTATTTTAAAATGATTTTCTGTCCAGGGTCTTATGTGTCAGGAACGAGTAGCTCATATAAAATTCAACCATAGTAATCTTTCTTGAGTTTTCTGCCCGCTCTGTACAAATAATATACTATTTGCCAACTTTGGGTGCCCTGTTACATTATTCTTTCAACATCCTGGTTCTTTAAACTTGGTGGCTTTCCTTCTCATTCTATTTAATAATCCTATGTTTCAGCTCTGTTTCCAATTGTTAAACACACTCTCTAGTGTGATGCCTGGGTTTGCATTATTGCATCAATGGCTATGATACCTATAAGGGCTATTCCAATTACCTCAGCCTAAAGGGTCTTGGTCTCTTAATAATATATTACTTAATCTTCATTATACAAGATATCTTCTATTTCTCCTAGTCATAATCACTTACAATTTGAATAATTATTAATTCAACTAAGTAAGTAATCATGTGTGATGAACAAATAATAATTGTATGCACGAGTACAGATACAAGTTAGTATTCTCTCAGGGTATGGGTTAGGCGGCTGGTGCATTTTCAAGTAGTATTCGAGCTAGACATATTTTCAGATTATACTGCCGAGGTGTGCTAATATTAGGTCTACTACTACTGAATCATTGAACTGAAGAGATTTTAAAGAACGATTCAAACCCAAGCAGAAGAGAAGATATATAGATTCTGAAGTATTCCTAGAGGAGATATTATATTATTGTTCTTTAAGGGGTGCTGAACCTATGATAAAGTGGTGCATGAGATTATAATAAACCCTGAAGTAATACTGAGCAATTGGTTTGGGTGAATAACTCGGCAACGAGAGAGTAAGACCAACCAAGCAGTAGAGGAGATATATCCCATAATATTAAATCATGAAGGATTAAATGATAAGTATTAAGGACCACCAACCTTTCTGATACAGGTCATCTGATCGGCGGCTATGGTTCTTCTCATAACCACTAGCGATCCGAAGTAGTTTAGCTATTGGTTCCAACATCATGACCAAGAAGAAAGTAATATAGCCAATTCCAAGATTCAAGGGTATAAAGTCCTCTGAAAGCATGTATAGTGTCAGGAGATAGCGGAGGTAAAGAGGAAAAAAGCCCTTGTTTAGGATTGGAGATTTCTCTTAATGAGCAGGATGGAGCGGGGGCGTCCAGGATACTGTCGACGAGGTATCGGGTATTGAGGGAAAGAACACAACGGTAATCGCGAATTGAGTTCTCACATGAGGGACCCCTCGACCTGCCCGGTAGGTGTATTATGATGGCCCTGAATGATGTGTAGACATCTGCCCCCGGAGATGGCGATGGTGATATGTGAGGGAGGGAGAGGGGGGTTGTGTGGTGGGCTGTTGCAGGCCGGTTGCGAGACTGTGTGGAATGAGGGCCAGGCTGGTTCATGCTGTGTTGTCTTGCATCTTGGGTTAGGATTGAAATGCAGGAGAGGGTGAACCGTAGTCGCTACAAGTTTGAGATACCTTATCTGCGAGTACACAGTATGAACTCTTGAACAATAAGTGGTGGATATGGTATAGTGAGGGTAAACCGGTCGCTCTTGAAGAATTTTCAATGTTATTAGCTCCCAATATCGTGCATATACAAACCATTAACCCTCTATAATTAATTACTTGTGGTCAACTATCATAATAGTAACCTAATTCATGCATAAATCAAATTCCTAAACAGCCAATATTTGAGTATTTCCATCTTGCTTGTTACAATAAAATGACCATAGTATTAGGAATTGATTGTGGCAACTGTTTGAATAGTTTTCTTGGAAGTCCTTTTGGAATCAACCATTGTAACAACCCTCTGGTTAGTGGGCTACAGTTTACTAAACTTCAGGTCCAAGTGTTAAGCAAAAGGTAACAAGGTTGAGATAAGGTCAATATACCTACCATTCCTTGTCAGAAGTATTTGTCAAACATGCTTGATCTGATCTTACTTGGCGACTCTCCTAAAATCTGATTCTACAACAATATTACTGTACACCACCAATAAGAATCATTCCTGCCTGACCTATCTACTGCTGAACTCTAGTACGCAAGTGCATAAATGGAACACATACTATCAAAGGCATTATATATGAATGCTCTTATGAGTATAAGTATCATGCCTTGATACCTAAGTAACAATTTAATACTAAGAGATACACCGCACTAGTCTAATTCTCCATTGACCAATTATTTTGTTCTTCCAGTATGGGAATTCTTAGAGTTTTATCAAACTCTGACCTAGAGGACTGAACTTACAATCACAAGTTCTATCCTAACAGCACAGAATTATTTATGATTCTAAGGCCTCTACAAGACTGTACCAACCCCTGTATACTAGATGATAATATTATGTTAAACTGGCAAAGTGAGAATTAAACAAGTAAACAAAATGCCAGAAACCTAATCATCTCTTGCTATGCATGATATAACAACATGCAGTGGAAATGATATCTGATGCCCAGTAGACAGACTGTTATTTTATCACTCTAAGATCTCATCATTGTTGGTTGTGTTTAGGAAATAGCTCATGCAAGAGGAATGTCTGTTGAAAATGCTTCAATCTCATTAGTGTTGTAATGACCCTACAGATAGATAGCTCAAGTGGACTAGACTCAAGCCAATATAGTATACCAGGAGGTCACCTGAGTGAGACTAGACCAAGATACTTGGTATACTACTGGTAGGCATGAGTTGGTACAAGTGTCTACAAAGAGACTTGGTGACATAGAATTAGACATGGTAACCCAGGTAGGCAATAGTTACCCTGCCAGGTAGGGAAACCTTCCAAGGGGCACGTTCGCATCAGGTGAAGCAAATATAGCAAATGTTGGACAGGTCTCCAGGGCAATATTATACCTAGTTATGCAAGCTTCACAATACTATATAGGTATGAAAGCGGTCAAGTCCTCCTACTAAGAGAATGTTGTTACCCTAGCTTGAGTACCTGGTTACCCTACTGAGGAACCTCAGTTCCCCTACAATTAGTGAGAGGGTTATCTGCACAGTTGGGTGAGAGTTATTGCACAATGGTGGGGGGGCTTACTGATTTTGAGGCCCCATTGTGGTGGACGAAATAGTTTATTGACCGGGAAGGAGTCGTTTGGGCATCTTGCAAAATTGGGGATATATTCCCAATGCCCTCCTGTTACCCGATCATTGGTACAGCCCAACAGCATAGTCTGGGAATCTCATTGTGAGCTGCCTATTCTACTGTGATTTATAGGAACACTCCTACAACATCCCATATGTGGTCACCATCCATCTCGCTGAAAGCTGTTGACACGATATATCAGTGGTGTGAGGGTGGCTGCGTCCTAGGGTACTACCAGCAAAACACCTGAGAACCACCCATAACGATACTTTGACAACCTGGTAGTAGCATAGTTAACTGTACCAGGCTGGGAGCTGACCAGGAAAGCTATAATGCTCCAGGAGCAACCACCATATTGCTGGTCCCGGGCTACCCTGTTAACCTGTTATAGGGTAACTAATGCACTTGAGTTGCAGGCTAAGTTTGCAAGGGTGTATTTGAGGTAACAGATGACTGGTCAGCAAGTATTATATATAATTGTCAGATAAAAGTCAAGAAATAAGACAGTGTCAAATAGCTCTGAGGATTGAATATAACAGGCCAACATGTTATAGTGTGAAGGTCGCTGTTCAATTTCTTCATAATCGTTGAACTAGCGTAGGATATGCCTACTATTTATATCAATATTCATACTTCTTGCTGCTTCTGTTTTTAAAAAGTATCTGCTTTAACAATTGAGTTGGTCAGAACAATGTGAGAACCATGTTGGACGTTGAAAATCGTCCTTTCTTGAATCACAGATTTCCTTAACTGCTAGGTGCTGTGAGGATGTTCCTATGTCAGCAGGAGACAGTCTTCGATTACCCTGCTATGATAGACTATATCAATATGCTGCCCAGTTGTCAATATACCAATAGTAGTATACAATACTGGGTGATCAGTTCTGATATCCTGCCATCCAAGTATTGATGCAGTCATATGCATATGAGGCCAGAAATGTGCAGTGTATTATACTCATAATATTGTTCAAATCGGTTAGCCTCATGTTGAAATGTGCAATAGTCTAGTGACCTGAGTCATCTCCCGGATGCCGCAAAGCTGCTCTTCAATCGCTGAGGATGTGTTTAAATATATTTTCAACCTCGGCCAGCCATATACCTCACACTTGTAGGTAAGCTATTTGCACTGAGGGAATACAACTGTAGTATTACTATGAATGATCAGTGGACTATAAAAGCATAAATCTTGTAATAATTGATGACAGACAAGTGTAGTGGTCGTTACGGGGCTTCCGGGAAGCTGACAAACGGAGGCCCCTGAGTCAATTTCCAGCCCCGCCCTACTGAAGGGCCTGGGGAGGTGTTTCTTTTTAGAGTTCCCTTCAGCTGCGACCGGCCCCAGCCGTTTCGCAGACCAGTTGATATTAAATGATTTAGGGAGAAATGGTCCCCATCCATAGGATGGGTACGGACTCGGCCTGGACGCGGGTGGGGCCCAGATCACCCCGAAAATAACCCCCTGGGTTGGTAGTAAGGGCGGGACCGCCCAAGTGAAAACCCGCCCCTTCTCGTCCTGTCACAAACTAGATACCAGTCATGCTAGCGTTGAGTAGCACCCATACTGTCTAGCAAATCGAGAGATTAGATGGTGCGAGGAAGCTATCTTGTTTAGAAGTTCAGTTTATCCAAGTTGATTTGCCATGAGACGGGGTAGCGTGTATAGATGAAACAGTTACTGGACATGTAAGGTAGGGTGGATATTATGTCAGTAGCAGGGATATTAGTCAGGAACAAAGATGTTACCAAGAGGAAGAGAATTCTGCTCAGGCCGCGCTGGTGGAGTACATATATCGCGGAGGGCAATACCAATCAGAAGGGGTTATTAATATCAGAGTGGTTGGACTCCATGCAGGTGTAAACCTACTTTTGTCATTTGAGTCGGACAAACATCTGGTGACTTGGAGTACTGTAATTGTGACGGGTCGTACTGGTTGATGGGTGGTCTTAGGCTTCATATTTTTCGACATAACTAATGCGAGCAATATCTTATTCTGATAACCAGACTATTCTGATAACCAAAGATTCTTGAGAGAAGATATTGTGTCCAGATTGGAGGCTTTAGGTGACTAAGTTTAACCGCTTGATTCAACTTTGCATTATCGATTATCTTTTTTGATAATTACTTCTGCCACTGAGTCGATTGGATATTGTTGCAATATTAGCATCCTCGTTTAGACAGAGTGCCTCAATTATGAGAACTCATCTCTTCATATTCCACATGAGGATTAGTATGGTGTGATTTGGCCTATATAATCATAATATAGTTACAGTAGTAAGGAGTGAGGAGGTAGGAGTGTTTGCAATAGTAGATACATGGAGAATTCATAGTCTTGTATATCTAATGCAGGTGGAGGACCAGAGGTGTCTTGTTGGTAGTCAGATTGATTTGAAATGATTTAAATCACCACATCAAAGAATCAGGATAACAGAGAATCAAGAGTGAGCAATGCCTGAGGCTCATATATCATCTTGATATTGTACAGAAAATGTACACCAGGCTTGTCTGATACCAACATTATAGGTTCCCTGGCCCAATGAGATGTGATATGTGAGAAATGTGATAATAATCTATTTCTATATCATAAAGAAGCTGGCATTTGAGGAAGCAGTAAATTAATTGATGTTCTAATTAAAGAAGTGAGTGACAAGATGGGGGGATATATAATTACGTTCATTACGGAACCCAGTTTCTGACAATCAGACGCACAAGTGCAGGTTATATACTGCACATTAAAAGCGGGATTGTACGAATCAGGCCAAAGCTGCCTGAGATCCAGGTCTTTGAAGCTGTCTAAGTGGAATGAAGTCTATAGCCATTAGTTCAGGTTAGATTACGATCGCCTTTTGGCCAGTTGATCTGAATAACCCAGGTTATATGGTCCCTGCTCGTTAGAAACAAGGTTTGATAATGAAGTCCAATAGGTATTGGGATACTTTAAGAGACAAAGAAGAAAGAAGGGCAAGGTGGCTGGGGAGCGGAAGAAGGAGAGAAGAGTAAAGGTAAAGTGATTCCCAGGGAAGTGGGTCAGGACCGGGATCCGGCTCGGTACCAAGTGTTGTACCACCACATACCCCGCTCACTATTCCCAGCGATTTCAACATCACTTACCTTCAGCAAAAGACACAAACCCGTTTGCCATGCATTTAATAAAGCAACAAAAGAAAGATGAGGGGGAATCACAACTTCAGGAAGCAAGCAAGTACTACGACCCCAGCCAGTAGCCATCCATTGGCTCCTTGGCAGAGAGATATAGTGTCCCCTATTCCACACTATGGGGAAGGCTGAAAGTTCGGCAATGTCGGGTGTCGGAACATCTCAAGCTGCAAGTGCTGAGTGAGTATGAGGCAAAGTCGGTTGCAAAGTGGTGCAAGAGATTAGATGAGTGGGGCCACCCAGCGAGATGGGCAGTGGTAAAAAGCATGGCCGAAAGTATTGTTTCTCATCGGGAGAAAAACCAGGTTCTTGGTTAGCACTGGATAACGCGCTTCATCACTCGCCATGCAGACTTCGCAGCAAAGTAAAGTTTCCATATGGATTGGCAGAGAGCCTTAGCTCGGAATCTTGTTGCGATAAACGATTATTTTAATAAGGTATAGTTATGGATATACTAAGGAACACCCCCCCGCAGTCACCTATACTGATAACATCCATAGCTGGAAGGTCTAATCAAATTCTACAATACATCGTCCTCTACTATATACAACATGGACTAAAAGCGTTCATGATGGGTGTTGCCTTACGTTGAAGGTAATTTGTAAAATGGGTTCCAGGGGAGGCAAATGGACGGAGGATGGATCACCGGAGTGGGTTACAGTGATAGAGGCTGTATCAGGGTACGGACGGGTGCTACAGCCTATGATCATTAATAATGGTCAAGCGGACTATATGGGATGGTACAGGAACTTGAAAAAAATATCTTGTGACTTTTGGGGTCTTTGAGAAAGGGTAGAGTAATAAAGTGCTTAGTATATGGTTCTTGAAGGAGGATTTTGCCCTTGAAACCTGGGAGAGGTAATCATGTATATATACTACCTGCTATATATTTTTGAATAACTTGTCTAACTATCTAGTGCTGGGTTTGTGTATTGGCTATTAATTGTGGATGAGCACACATCGTACTACAATTGGGAATTCTTGGACTCTTGTTTAAATGTCAAGATTATCTGATTTTGTGTTCTGGCCCACTGAACTCACCTCCTGCAACCACTTGATGTAGGATTATTGAGCCCTTTGCCGAGGTATTAGAGCAATGAACGAAAAGAATTTGTGCGAAAAGGCCTTGCTGGTATAAACAAGGGAGAGTTTTTACCGTAGGGGGGACTTTAGCTATTCAACTATAGACATAGAGAAACCAATATTTACTGTTTTAGACTAGTGATACCCGCACAAAGGCTTACCTTTACTCTAGACAATATCCGAGCTGCTTGGAAGGCTATGGGAATCATACAATTCAACTCACAGAGGGTACTTGGGGTGGCGAACTGAATGGATAGCAACGTTCGACCGGCGGAACATTCCGGAATCCATGCAGCCCCTCCGGTACCAAAAATGCCCTGCGCTGTCCGCAGGGCAACAAGAACTGCAATCTCTCTTGTTACCTGCACTACTCCCTCCTCCCAAAAGCCAAAGGCCCTCCATTCTGGCTTGTATTACCCTAGCGGGAATAGCTTGCATAATTATGCGCGAGGTATATGCCACCATAAGGGAGAGCATACATCCGAACCCAAGCTTCCAGAGTAGGGACTTCCCGGAGGCATTGGGGAGACTACTCAGGAACCACGAAGAGTTCACGTTTCACGATATCGCTAACTGATTGGAACGATGATTAGAGAACCTGTTCTCGACTCTTACTAATGCATACGCATTATGCATTGATAGATGAATATCGGACTTGATCACTCCATATTCATGATACTATTGGTATGTAGGTATTTAGACTGCATATTCCATTATAGTCTATCAGGACGAAGAGATCGAAGACTGACTACTGGTGGAGTGGGGACCCCCTCAGAAGAAATAGCAGTCGGGAGATTCTCAGAGTCAAGCTGGGCAAGATTCAGGGTCAAACAATGTTTGCACTTTGTTCTGACGAACGGGACTCTTAAAAAGATACTTCTTTACTAGAGAAGTCAAAGTAGCGTGAACCTTAGTATAAATAGTAGGGCTCTCCCCGATGGTTGAGAACATCATCAAGCAACGGAGCAGAGACCTTCAAGTTAACAATATTATAAGTTATTACGATATTCTGCTATTACTTTATCAAACAATTTTTATTGAGCCTGCCTCACCTATATTCTGTTGTCTCGAATATCCTCGGCCTAGTTAGCTCGGAATCCTACCGTGTTAGCTACCCCGTAACAGCTTGTCTGAAGGGTGTCAACAGACAATTGCAGACAAGCTGGTTGCAGAAGAGGCGCACAGGCTTTACAGGGTATTGATGGGGAAGGAGAAGGCAGCACAGACTTCCGACTGCGACAAACTCAGAGAAGCTACCGTGGTTACCTCCGAGACTATACTGGAACTACTCAAACAGTATGAGAGAGTTGATGCTGCCAAGACACCAAGAAAGGGCAAAAAGGTGTCACACATGAGTGATTCTCATCAGGCTGGGCAAATAGAGGCACAGGGTCCTGCCACTATAGCATGAGACAGCACTCCCAGACTCCAGTTCTTGTTCACTTGCTTGATAAGCATGAGGTAGATGAGTTATGGGAAGAGATGGAGGCATTAGGAGTTGACGGTGAAGAAATTGGCGAAAGTAGTGGCGGGGTAGTGGAGGGGGAAATTAGATTGAGGGGAAGGCATTCTGTCCTGTGGAGTTAATCTGGTTTGGCTATTTTGCACCTCAATATTGCTTTCATGGAGATGATTGAACAGTATTGAAGTGTTCTAACTAATTTAAGGTTTAATTTTGCCCGTTGCTTGATGGGGAGAGGTGCTAGGACCCCCTCCAGAATTGTTCCAGATTGCGCCATCAAGGGTAAGCGCGATCGAGATCATGAGCCGCTTCCCCAGGAATACCCTTATAGGTCATGCTGACTGTTTCGACTGAAAAGAAGGTCAGTCTGGCAAAGTTACGATATCTGGCAAAGAGTACAATGCAACAGGCTGTAACAAACTGTACTACACTAGTCCTGAAGTTACCATAAGGTACAACTGGGAGTGGAAATGCAATTAAGAAGAGAGAGGCAGGAGGGGACGCATGGAAAACAGTACTTGGGTGAAGATACTAGAGTATGGATTAGACTCTGAATATATTTTTGCTCCTGTATTAGACTCTGATAGGATATGATATAAGATATGTAGTTATACTAAGCTGGGTTCAGGTAGAGGCTATCAGGGATGCATGTATTATGCGGGGGTGCTCAGCTATTACTTTTTATTGTGCAATAATTATGGAATTGTAGTAGATACCAAGCAACTGGTAGTAATTGTAATCCAGCAATGGGATTCGTTTTCAATTATTGTACATCAACTATACCAGCATGGCAGATGATATGTCACTTCAAAATACCCTTACTCTCTAGATAGTCTTGATTGAACCATGATCTTTGTGTCCTAATATTACCCTAACGGGAATAGCTTACCTAATAGTAAAGAGTGAGGTATATAGCTTCATAGGATAACCAGAGATCTGAACCGATACTCCCAAAGTTACGAGCTTCTCACCGGCATCTTGAAGCCAACTCAGAAAACTGAATGAGAGCACGTTTCAAGATATGTTTAACTGATTGGAAGGCTATTTAGAAAATACTACTCCTCTGATTTTCCAGTTGCACATGGGATAGAGCCATATTCCTTTGATAGTTGAATATCGGAACTGATCACTCCATATTTCATATTCCTATTAGTATGTAGGCATTTGGACAGGATATTCATATTTGGTCTATCATGACCGAGAGATTGAAGACTGTCTACTTGTTGAGTGGGGACACCATCAGATGAAATAGCCGTTGAGGAGATTCTCGGAGGGTAGCTGGGCAAGCCTTCAGGGTCAAAGGGTGTTTGCACTTTGTTCTGATGAACTGGATTGTTAAGGACATACTTCTTGACTAAAGAAGACGAAGTAGCATGAACATTAGTATCAATAGTAGCCCTTTAGCCTGGTGGTTGAAGAATCATCAAGCAACAGAGAAGAGACTGTAACAATATAACAAATTAGCGAGTTATATTTAAATTCTTGATATTCGACTAGACTTTATTACATTCAAGCTACATTTACCAAACGATTACCCACGCGCCTTCATGACTATTGATCCATTGTCGCGAATATACTTGGACTGGTTACGTCGCAATTCTACTGTGTTAGCTACCCCGTAACACCTAATTTGTCTTTTAAGGATTTGAACTTTACCTATCTGTCTCTTGAAACCTTAATTAACAACCAACCTAGCAAGTCACTACTTACCCCTATTGTACTTGCATTAGACAGGAATATATATGTTGCTTTTCTTCTGGATTGGAAGGTAAAACCCTTTGTTCGCCTTGGAACCTGTCTTATCACATTGATAAATCTTCCAGTACCTTGATAACTGATTGCGCGCTGAGAAGATAGGTAAAGAAACTTTACATACTGGTTGTATATTCATAACGGAAGCATGCAGGAGCAGAACCGGCATCACGTTTAGCTGGTCTTGCAATGGTTCCTCAGCATAAAGGGTCATTGAAAGACCACAACCAATCTGGCCAGAACCTGCTCTTTGGCCTATGCTAGGTCAGGGAGAACCAGCAGGAAGCCATAGCAATCTCCTGCATAGCTCGCTCAATACTGACTCACCGGCTGCCCGCACACTAGTGTATATAAAACAAGAACAAGCCTAGTAAGTAGAAGCAAGTGATCAAAAAAGAGTAGTAGCCCAACAAGTTTCTAACTCAAAGAGTGCAATAGAAGATGATTTACTCCTTCAGCTGATGGGTTCTGAGTACGAGGTGGGTAGGTGGACTTTGAATATTAGCGGCCATCACAATCACACTCTGGTGAGTTCTCAGGAGCACAATTATTCCCACTAGATCAATCAGAAAGCACACATGTTTCAAGCGCAGCAAATAGTTATATTAACAACCAGGCCTACTATACTTATCTGTTCACCAACCTACTGGTACCATCAGCAACCGAGCATTTGCCATATACCTCGTTCCCTATATGTTCAAAGCACTCCTTTGTAGGTGTGAAGTACAATACTTTAAACATGTCAAGCTTAAGTACTATATGAAAACCCGTAAGAAGCATCTGGTAATATGAGGGTTGGCAGATAGGTTGCCAAGATTGGGGATTTGTATTCCTTTAGTTTAACTGATATATTCGCTGTTAACATACTGGAACTTGCTTGGAGTGGGAGCTATGGTCTGAATAAAAGGTTAATTCCAAACACGCATTCACTTCGCCTCTTTATAGGACACACAAGTAATTCCAGGGCCCTGTGGTATAAGTCTAACTGTACATCTTACGCGAATGGATGAAAGATCTGCAATAGAACACTGAAGCACAGGCAATGTAAGCAGTAAAGCAGAAGAAAACACTTCGGCAAGGTCCTAATAAGATCACAAAAACTTAATCCAAGGCCCATGAAGCCTGCCAGAAAGCATAGAAAACCACTAAGCCAAATAGCAATAACTACTAATCAAGATTCCACCAGCGATAAGCTAAAATATTTTGATCTGCAGGGAGATCACCTCAGGCCAGGGGATTAGCAACAGTCAAGGAGGAACTACTATACCAAGATAGAGTGTATCAGAGATAGTGGCCATAGTGATGCAAGAATAAGGAAGCAAGGTGGAAGCTCGTGGCAGTAAGGTGCTAGCAGTAGGTAGTGCAATAGGAGGGTATTGGCTTGGGAAGGGGATAGTAGGTTGCTAGCGGATCCAACAGTGTGAATAGGACAGTAAAACAGAAAGGGTAGTCCAACCTCTTTGCCATGGAAACTATCTACAATTGTGTTAGTGTCTGACTGGGTAGTCACCAACTCACTCTTTAAAAGATATATGGGGAACCCGACTCTGGCCTTTTAAAACATTTATCCCATGTCGAACAGTGATCCTAGCGGCCTGTAACAGGGGCGTTGAAGGACGTGTTCCGGACCGTCTAATGCCAAGCCTAGCATAGCCACAGTGGGGTAGGCAGAGGAAACATCATTGGCAGATGATGAAACCAAGTACTAAGGAATGGAAAGGGGGAGAGCATAGCCTCAAAGGGTAGATCGCAGAGTCTAGCGAGAACAGGCACTGTTCTGCACCAAATAGCGATGAGCCCATGATGGGGTATGTGGCTAGAAGAAGTGGTGATAATCTCATGGTGTGGAGATTTCAATCGTATGAGGTGTAGAGTGGATGGAGGATGTTGCCATGATTGGTGAACCACTATTGTTTTTATAAAGGAGGCAGGGCACACAAAGCTTTCAAGTTAGTGGCCTAGTAGCATGTTCACCTCATGCAAGAATATGTGAAGAACCGCTTTCAAACTTTCTTCAAGACCTGTACGAAAATCCAGAAGACTGACTACAAGAGGAGAATATCTCACTGATGTCTCGTGGCCTGGCAGGACTAGTAATAATAATGACCAGAGAGTTAACACACCTTAAAGGATAACGTTTGAGAAAGATTGACTTCAACTATCAAGCAAAACAGTATCAGCCAATTCCAAGGAGGGTAGAGCATGATAGAATATTCAAGCCCAGCTCAGATATGAGGCTACATTCAAGCAGAAGGTGTCCAGCTGCCTTCATGCCAGTCAAAAGACTCTCCCCCGCTGAGATGGGTCTCTCCCCCTTCCTCTGTCACCGCTTCGCTGCATTTCTTCTCATCCCCATCCTCAGTTATAAGGGAGAGGTCCTCCACATAACGGCTCACATGGTGAGAAAGTGACCAGCCTTCGGGCACAAGGTCCCCAGATGGTATACATACTGATTCGCCTGGACCCCACCCGATATCCTGGCAAGAGAAGCCAGCCTCCCCGCGCTGGACCTGTTCCTGGCCTATAAGAGACGTCTGGCCAACCGCTGAGTAGTGTGCTTACCACCAGAGATCAACCTCGCGACAGCGCGTCTTGCCCCCTCGGTACAGACCCGCTCCCTCTACTACCACGCCCCGGACAACATGGTCCTCCTGGCAAAAAACACGGAGAGCCGCCTTCCCCGCCCATCGCTCAAACCTTGCCCCCCTTCGAAGAACAGGGCCCACCTGCAGTGGGATGCTGTCCCCCAGTCAATGGTTTTCCTACTGGGCCCTGACGGGCTCGTGCTCCTTCCAGTCACCTCTCAGCACCTTCTTGCCGAATCCTACCCCGATCCACCAGACCCGAGTACCTAGCCCCAACTGAGGCGGCGATGTCGGGATCTACTGATCGAAGAATGGAAAGCCAGGGCCCCACAGGGGGCGAGATATCCGTACACCCCTTCTCTCAGGCCCCATCACTTTATGGGCCTTAACAAGTTTGACCCACGAAGGTTCCACCAGATGAGATCAGGGAAGAGCTACCTCCGCGGCTATCCGTATTGGGATAATGATGCCCTAACCACCTGCCCCCAATGCGGCAAGTCCCCAAAGGCCTTCGAGTAAGTCATGCTTCCTGGCCTCACGAGGCAGCCAGCCAGGAACCACCACAGTCAGGCAGTCTCTTACATGGGCCCTGACGCCCCAGTCTGGTGCTCAGCAGCCCTCCTCGGAGCCCTCTCCCGCTTCATTAGGTCAACCAAGACCTCCTTCCCCGCGGACATGTTTTCCCGCTCCACTTCTGCTGCTGCCTCCATTTCTTCCCGCTCATCAAACGTAGTTTTCTTTTATTACTTTATTTAATCACAGGAGGGCTAGGTTTATGTTGTTTGTTTTTCAAGATTGCTTGAAGTGTCTGCTGGTTGTTAGCAGGGTTTCCTTACTTGAAGTAGTTTGACTTTGCGTCCGTAGATTAGGGAGCCTTATCAAGATGATCAGCGATGAATATTTTCTTTGTTTGTTTGTTTTCGATTTTGGGTTTTGCTTTTGTCATAGTTAGCGCTCGATGCCATTTCTTGTACCTTAACACTGAATATATGATATAAAAAAATAAAACTAAAACTAAAAATACTAATAAAAAGCAAAAGGTGTCCATTGGTGAATGCTATAAATATAATGTATACGAAACCAATTGTCACAACTGTTGTGACAGAAGCCTTGTTTTAGGAACTAAAATATACTAAATCAAGGAAGAAATCACATACCAAAAGCCCTATTTGTGCTCAACCTATTAGAACCCATGCAAGAGCAAGGTACAAGCTAAGTACAAGATATATAGCATTTTCAACAAATCTAAGCATGCTTCCTCCCCTCTATTTTCCTTCCAAGTGCAAATTGCACTTTCAGAAACACCACGTACACTATCTCGAGATTCCAGCGTAACGTGACCTGTCAGGTTACACGAATACCATATGGATCCCTCTGTCCCTCCCTTTGGCACGCGTCGCCGTGGCAAAGGAAAAGGCAAAGCGGCCGACAAACCCCCACCGCCCACGCGTGCCCCGAGCTCCTCCACTCAGCATGGCGCCCCCACTCTGTCCCCAATTTTGATGCCGCAAGGCCTCCCCTGGCTTAAGCGACCCAGAAGCAATACGATAATGAGCCTCCCACATATTGATGAGAGATACTTGAGAAACACCCCTCCAAGCGCCTACTTCCTGAACCTTTTCCACAAGATGAACCAGGACCGGGATATTGGGGCTACCACGGCCAGCCAAGAGAATGTGGTCATGATCGAGATGATCTACCAGATTCACAAGGACTACAGGACGGCCATCGATGCCCTCAGCGAACAGATCGAAGCCCTTACCGAGGCAGTTAGCACCCTCAAGAATGCAACTCCCCGGCTTGACACCCCCACCCCGATACCCTTCCTACTACCAGTAACAGCCCCTGAATGGACTGCTGCCCCCGACTCCCGCCCAATCCCCCTCCCCACACCCGCGCCGCAAAAAACGTGGGCCACAGTGGCCAGAAATAGCAGAAAGGAAACGCCTACCATGGCCGCTATGGTTCCTAATGCCCCAACAAGATTAACTACCAACAATAGGCCCCAATTGAAAAAGGGCATCACTGCTTGAGAACGCCGCCTTATCGTTAAACGTGAGGGTGAGCCACACCCTACAACCTCTTTAGACCTAAGAGATGATATCAACTTGGCACTAGCTGCGATCTACGTACATACTGTCTCCCTCCGAGGGAATACTGTCACCCTTACCACCATGGAATCGATCAAGGCCAGCTCGCTTAACAGCAACGTGGGAACATTCCTACACCTAATACCAGCAACGGTCAGAGTTCACCTGGACACCCCCGTATTACACGTTTTCGTACACGGAATCCCAACCTCGAAATCTCTGGCTGAGATAGCCAATAAGCTTACCAGCTTCAATACCGGATTGTCCCTTACTAGCCAACCCAGATGGCTTAATACCGACGACGCTAGGGCTGGTAAAACTGCCTCTACAGTCGTGATCAACATAACGGGCCCCAGGGCATCTGACTACGTTGGAAAACGTCTTGCCGCTGTCTCATCAACCTATAGAACCGAGCGCCGCTTGCGCTTCAACTCCCACACTCAGTGTTCCAAATGCCAGAGCTATGGACACCACAGTAACCGATGCACCAACCCGGTTTCATGCCGATCGTGTGCCTCGCCACATTCCACAGGAAACCACACCCGTCCCACTGCTACTTGTCGTATACGTCGCCGACCCAGCAGCCATACTGTGCTTAGGTGTGTGAACTGCCAAGGCCCACACGACGCCCACACAGCACAATGCCCCTCCCTCCCCACGGTTGCTCAGGATGAGAACCCCGAAGGTGAAGTGGAGGAAATGACCACTTGATGACTATGATTTTTGTTATGATTATTGCGTAGACTTTGGTTGTACATTTTTATTTGTTAATGAAGACGGTGATGGAGTTTCTTTTGTTATATTAATGGTTTTTCTAGGCCATACCTTAGGGTGCATGCCGGTGTTTTCCTGTAGTTAAATACGAAATAAACTCACCGGATTTTATAAAAAAAAATCAATTCAACAAATCTAAGAATTCTGTAAAGCATCAATAAAAAACAGAAGACGCCTGCTTCCACGTTTTGAAAAGTGGAAATATTGCAAATAAATAAGCAAGCGGGAAGTGAAGACCAATCATCGTTGTCTCACGGAGGAGACTGCAGATTGTGGCAAAAGTGAATATCAGTTTAATACAAATAGCACAGTAGAGCTACTTGATGGTTACTCTATCTGAACTGACCAGGCTGGTGTTGGCATAGATAAAAATACCAAAGGTTCATCTCTGGCACCTAGATTGAACACCAATATCAATGACAATCCAGCTAGAGGCCTTAATATTAGAACAATTGTTGTTTCCACTGTGACGAGCAACCAATTGGTTATGACAAACAAAATTCTCTTTATAGTCAGCAAAGGCCCTGTCACTATAAGACTGAGTGTCCAATATTTCACAACGACTACAAACTTCTGTATTCCAGTTCAGATTTAGCAAGACAGGATGAGTATTGAACAGCTATCTATTCTGGTAAAGCTAGTGTTCATCTGTGATGAGCTTATTGGTATTGATAATCCCCGAGCACTAGGTGTGCTGATAACTTACCACTAGAAGATCATCTAGTTCTGAAAGTAGCTGGTCAGAGCCATCTCGGATTGGGAAGCAAGCAACTAAGTTCAGCTACTAGAAAGCTACTGCCGGTACCAAACTCACATGGGATATTATCAGAGCTTTTAGTTGGGAAACTGTACAAGAAACAAGAAGTGGCAAGCAAGATAATGCAATGAACAAACATGAAGGCCCGATGAGACTGGCGAAAACACAAATCTCTAATGTACTATATGGCACAATCATGAAAATCAAGGTATTGATCACGAGGAAGATGAACTCAGGTATTAACTGTTAGACCAGAATCCCCCCAGGACCTCCGGGACTTGATCACAGCTGAAAGCCATTCCAGGTTTAATGTAGTAGTAAACCTTTGTGGCAGCAATGATAATCCTGTGACACATTATAGAAAAAGTGCAGAATGGTGTATTTTACTAAACGAGTGGCAAGAGCCCAATCACTGGCAAGATAGATTACACTGATACCAATATTTGGACGAGAGAGTCAGGTTGTGAGGTACTATACTATTATGACACCCTTGCTGTCTTGACAATCCAGGTAATAATTCAAGGAGAGATGAAGACTACAGGGATCTCATTAGCAAGAATTGATGATTAATTAAATAACCAATGAGGCAAGAATATATAGATCAATATTGAAGATATTCTGCAGTTTGAGAACTCCGAGCACGACCTGGTGATGAATTATAAGAAAGGTTGAAGTAAGTTGTAAAACACCTGCTATTATGCGAACTCTGAGAAAGTGAGCTTCTTGGATTTCAATCTGGATATTTTAGGCTCTAAGATTAATCATATTAAAATTCTCTGTACGCTAGTGCAAATTCAGATGATAATAGATTGGATAAGTCTAGAGAACCTGGGGCAACATTAGCCCTTCAAAGAAATACTATGTTATATCTTATCGTTTATAGCTCAGATTGAAACAATTCGAGCACCACTCAGAGAGCTGCATGATGACCCAGGGTATCTTTCAGAGAATCTGCTGAAAGCAGGGTTTGAATCAGACAATTAGGCTTCAGATAATTACCAAGATTCTAGACCAATTGAATATAATCAGCCAAATATCAGATCTCATTTCACTGATGCTGATACAGCCGGAATAGGAAGGTGCATACAATGCTAGACCTTCAACATTTTAACAGAGAAAGCTAACACTCTTACTAAGCCTGAGTAATATCAGAGAGTAACATGAAATGCTTGCAATCATTCAGGATATTTAATCTCGCACTGTAAATTTACTACACTGTCGCTTCAAGATGGTTATCAACCATGGGAGCTACACTGAACCTATGGCTGAGAAGGATGGCATGGACTACATCAAAGATTGTCAAACAGATCTGATTAGTAGCTTCACTTGTAAAATAAAATACCAGGAAGTTTGGAGGAATTTCCAGACCACATCCCTATAGAGAATATGAACACGTAAGAGACCTGATTGCCACAGAGATCACAAATGCTAGTATGGATTCTGACACCCTAGTGGAGGCCGACTTTACCCTGCCCCTGCAGATGGGTCTCAGCTACCCACATGCAACCAATTTTAGAACAAGCCAACTTCCCGGGAAACTCTTACTTGCAAAGGGTGATGGTTGTCTTGAAGGATCTAGTATAACGTTGAATACATGAACAGGCCTACCGTGACTGCCTACAAAGAGTACCTGATTACCCTGATAGTACTGCAGAGAGATAGATTAACAAGCAGTACTCACGGGCATTGTAACATGCCATGAAGAAAAGCTCAGTATGTTGAGAACAGTGTCTTACATGATGGAAAATTGTGGGACATAGGTTGTTTATAATATTAGATAAAAAGAGGAGACCTGTTCAGTTTCATATAAGAATACCAGGATTGTATATCGAACTGCTATGAGAATTAAGTTAAAAAACTTGTTCACATCGGAACAGAACAAATATCAGGCAAAAATATCTCATCATCTAAGTGTGAACACTCTCTAGACCAAGAAAGCAATGTCCACTTGGGATATCTTGTTTACTATTCCATAGCAGAAATCTCAGAAGCTAATTTCAAATAGAAACAAAACTATGCGCAAGGTAAGATGATATCTATTGGAATTAAAAGCGAATACTTACTCCCAGCTAGTGTACCTACACGTAACAAGAGGGGAATTACCCTGACAGTCGAATAGCCAGCACATGTAGTAATGGAATATCAGCAGAATACTATCCTGCCGCAGACTCTATAGTGTTGTATCCTGACTCTTGTAGTCTTGTCTCTGTCTCCTATGGGTCTAGGACGTCCTATACTTGGTACCCATGTCTGATTGCTTCTACTACATCCATAGATCCTTATTGACCCCTCGACCCAGCTCAGACAGGGGTCCATCTTCCGACAGAGGTCAGAGTCGAGCCACTTGGCGGTTGCTTGGCTGTTTTATTGCGGCTCAAGCCCATGGAGGGAAACGGCTCATGCCAACATCTGAATAATACTCGTTGGTGCCCGCACAAGCTCCGTTCCAATCCTGCAACCGAGACAAGAACGCTTTTGCATTCGAGCCTTACTTGCCCCAGCTATATGATTTATCCTCAGGTTCAATTTCCGTATATAGCCATATGCTATGGGTGGGGTGTCGAACCAGTAATAGCGATTGTCGGCAAAATACCTCTCATGACTCCAGGTCTTTCCCTGAGAATTGCCCCCTATATAATAATAATAGCAAACTAGTTCTCATGAATCAATAGATTAAGAGAATTAAATCAATTCTGACCGACCTGACCATTGTGTGAAAGACGTAAATATTGGACACTGAGCTTATATCGTGTAGAGATGGTGAAGTGCAAGATTGCCTGCAAAGTGTTGGGTGCTTTGGCCAGTATGTCCCTCATATTAGGTGTAGCCTCCTATATCTTGAGTGTAGTACCGACTACACCTGATGGATTCTACATATTAATAACCTCCTCTGGTGTATCCTAAGTAGGAGATACTTTTTCTTGTAGATCCTGACTATTCCTTGTCCCGTCACGTCAGGCCTGGTGAGCTGTATGGTAGCGTAGTTGCATACTGATTGCTAATTAGCTTTCCATGGTTAGGTGTATCAGATGTACCAAATGAAGACAATCCAAGGCCTTAGTATTGCTGATAAAGCAGCTAGCAACTTCAAGTTAAAAGGATAGCAGTTGAAGGCCAAATTTGAAGGAATAGATCACCTTTCAAACAAGTATCTTCTTAAACTCAAGGTTTGTCGATGTACCCTTTGGCCTTCTCACCAGGTGATATCTATTCGTACAGAATCCTTACCAAAAGCCTTTGGGCAGTGATAATCATTCCCAGTTCCTGTAGACATTCCAGAACCCTGTAATTGTTCAGAAACACAGACTTAAAGCTTGGCCACCTCTAATTGATATGTCGATCTCATACCCCGAATCCCACTCATCATCATCAAGAAAACAAACTCCATAAAAGCACAAAGAGACTAACATAGCTTATGAGACTCCGAGGCAGTAGCACCGCTGAAATCAAATCATCTACATCAAAAGCAACTTCTAAGCAAGATATCATTTTCTCCACTTCCTTTCCTGTATATTGTTACCATAATCAGTCTACAGGCTATAATACAAATAGGCTTCATTATAGGGCCCCATTTCCGCTGAGCGGGGACAAAATAACATGGGGTATTCTGATTAACTGGGCGAAGAAATTATCCCAATTAGACAAGAACTGCCAGTGACTGAGATTGAGCTCTTTGAGGTTAGACACCTTGACAGAACTCCATCTCACTCACTTTGGTCCAATTTAGGTGATTATTTGTTTAATATGCAGTTAATAACCTGCTCCCGGCGTCCCCTTTGTCTGAAAATGAGGCCGTAATGAACGCTAATTACCAAATGCCAAGAAATGTACAAGATACAATCCCCTTGGACCAGGCTGTATTGCAATGCGCTATGGTCTAATCGGAATATTCTACATAATCTTAAAAGTTTAGAATGAAGTAGGATAACATTGTATAACTGTCGAGTGATTGGCCTTCTGAGCCTACCAGAATCTGGGCTTGAATTAGCCCTTACTAGACGACTTGCAATACCTGGAAGATAGACCCCGTCCATAACTATTTCATTCATCATGCTAAGACTAATATACACTTTAGAGTTGCATAGTGCACGGATTACATTCTGGAACAACAATATGCCAGCTGTAGCAGCTGTTTAGTAGTTTTGGCAGCGTGTTGCATCTCATAGCCATGATTATAAATATTTGTTGTAGTGACAACAGAATGCATTGCCTTGTATTTACAGCTAAGGTGGAGAAACCATCATGACCTCTAGTAGCACAATCACTAATCATTTTAACTTCCGTTCAGTACTGAGTGACCTGCCATCTTCAATATCTTAAATATAATATTCTGGAATTGCTTAAGTTTCGCATAGAATCAATAGTACAAGTAAGATGAGTCTCTAATGAGATATTAGCACTAAGGTGATGTTGGTGGCCAAGCAAATATTCCAGCATGGCTACTGTGCAAGCATGGAACACTATTGAGTACTAGTCAGAGAAGCCAATTGAAGTAAGGAAAATAAGGATATTTGAGTGTAATTAGCTAAAATTAATTCATAGATCCTAGGGGGGTAATGTGCCCCTGATGCACCTGACGCTCAAATGGTCCACAGCTACTCGGGACATGCCACCAGCAGGATATTGTGTTCAGCCACAACTGGACAATCTCCTAATATTCTGATGGTACCCAAACACCTTACCACTTCTTAACTTTCTTCACAGGCCCCCTCTATACCCACTCCTGATCTAAGTTTCCATATATTTAATCAAGTCCTTATTAGTACTCTTCTATTATATGTAAATATTTCATTCTCTAATACTCCCACAACAACTCCAAATACTCACTACCAAGACCACACCTTCAGAACACATTAGTGCCATGGAGAATAGTTGTATCTAATATCTAAGGAGCAGTTTTATCTCAAAGTGTGATCTCAAAACTAAGATCTCATAAGTACTGTGATATACTGTACCACCCTTGGTATTTGTGTGCACAACTTATGATGCAGCCCAAATGCCATGATGGCATATTCTCTGTCTCTTTCTCCATCATGATTCAACACGCCGCAAAACTCCCTCTTGCTCCCTCATTTGATCCTTTTCTTTTACGCTTCTTGCCTTCACTTCAATTTCTTTAATGTCGTATTTATCATACCATTTCACCTGGCATGCAATCCACCCAACCCCGTGAACTCTAACCCTTGGTCAATAAATACAAACACTGAGACTGCAAGCTAATGGATTGCGCTCTTGCTCCCACGACTGAAGCTAAGTTAAAGTTCTTTAACTGTGCTGAGTGGACAGGTCTTGACGTCAGTCAAGTAGAAACTGCACCTTTGAGATATGAGAGTAATGGCAAGATCGCTCCATGTAAGGCTACTGAGTTTGAACTTAGACTAACCTTAACAGAGAATCAGCTCTCCTCAAAAACCAGCCGCTCCCATTATACCAACTTGTCCTGAAACAAATTCAGGAATCCGCTGTTGTGAAGATTATCTCAAAATAGGCTATGATGGTCTGGAGTAACATGGGTCCTGGTTTCTGCAGCGCTGCCAGCCGCATCGTATATATACACAAAGCTCTCATACCAGAAACTTGAACTCTCTTCCATCACCGTCTCTTGCCTTCCAAACCACACCCTCAACTTTGCCCCATATTTCCTCCTTCAATCCCTTTACCCATTTCAACTACTTACAGACTGTTTCTGAATCTTGCATCCTAAACCTTCCTGATACCAGTGCCTGTTTGGTTACCATCTAAGTGTGACACTCGTCCGTGGAATCCTCTAGCTAACACTAGTTCCAAACCTCTAGTACCCGTAGCCTGATTCATGAATCCTCACACAACATCTTCGCTGCACCTAACCATTCGTCCTTATATGATATCGCTTTAATCTTCCAAACTTCCAAACACCTTCCAAACAAAAAACTATCCTAATCCGCACCATCCGTGTAGTACCACTGTCCTAGATATGGAACCCTCGTGAATACTCTAACACGCCCCTCGCGAACTATTCCATATTTGTTGCACTGGACTATACTCATTGCCTGCCTGTGGTTGTGGTGCGCAACCAGCTCCAGTGCCATGGTCAAAATATCAGCGACCATGTCACTGCTCGCACAGTACTCTAGGTGAATTTTCTTTGCAGTAACCTGATCCCATATGTAATGATATTGGATGTCGATATGCTTCGTATGGGTGTGATATTCTGGGTTTTGAGTGAAGTCAATGGCTCCGTCATTGTCTGCGTTTAGTTGGGACATTGGGTCAATATGCCTGAACGCTCCGATCCCATCCAGGAGTATCCGAAGCCATATCATTTCCTTCATAGGTTGCCTTGTGGCAATGTATTTGGCCACCTTGTTCAAAACAGCGATCACTGAGTGTTTCTTGCTGGTCGGGGAGATTACGCCGCCGTTCACAAGAAAACCATAACCTCCTATCGACTTTCTGGCCTGCCCCGATTCCCAGTCTGCATCCGAATATCCTCCTATATTGTTATTTATTTCAAACTGTGAACGGTCGTTGCTTGTAGCTTCAAGATAGCGAAATATGCACTTAACCACCATCCAATGTTCCCATTCCCGTGCCTGGTTAAACTTGCTGACAAGGCCAACTGAGGTTGCGATATTGGGTCGCATGCCCAGCATTGCATACATAAGCGATCCGACCGCAGACTGATATATTTCCAGGCTGACCTTTTCATTGTCGGGTTTGTGGGTTGTGCTGGTTGAAGACTTTTGTAGCTGGGTATTGGGGTCAAGAGAGGTATCACTCGGGTGTGAATTGTGCATCCCGTGGCGTTTAAGGATCCGATTGATATAGCTTGGTTGATCAATGGTCAGAAGGACATGGCTTCGATCCCGCACAATATCAAGTCCTAAAAATGTTTGTAATTTCCCTAAATCTGTCATTTCACAAGCTTCGGCCAATGCATCATTAATGCAACTAACATCCTCCATTCCCGCAGCTCTGAGTACTAGATCATCCACATAGACTAATACAATCATCTTCTGTCCGTAATAAATATAAAGACTATAGTCTTGGGTGCTTCGTATAAACTGATATTGCATAAAGAATTGCTGAATTTTCTCGTACCAGGTGCATGGTTATTGTTGAAGACCATAGATTGCCTTTACTAACCTGCAAGCAATATCAGGTTCCTCACTCTCTGCAATGCCCTCCGCACATTCCATATATATCTCCTTTTTTAATTCCCACTTTAGAAAGGCTGTTTAAACATCAATACCATGGAGTTCCCCCTTGTTTTCGGCAAACAGGGGGAGTAGAAGACACAGTGTCGTTAACTTTGCACCCGGTGCAAAGGGTCCGTGGAAGTCAATTCCTCTCCCCTGGGAGTACCCTTTGGCTACCAGGTGTACTTTATATCTCCTGTAATCTTTCTGTCTAAATAGTCATCGACAACCCACCAGGTTTCAGTCGTAGGGCACCTTCGATATAACCCAAGTCTTATTTTTGAGAAGTGATTCCAACTCATTTTCCCAGGCCCATCTCCAGGCCTTACCATCCTCCGCTTTAAGGTCCTCCTGTAACGTCAAAGAATCTTGGTTGAGAGCCATAAAAGCATCCTTACCTGATGGCTAAAACATTGGTTGCCGTTGCTGAGTTCCTTGCGGTGGTTGGCTAATATCTGGTTCGGCATCTTGTAGTCCTTCATGTTCCACCTGCGTGCGCCTGTGGGGGGATGGGGGTCGGACAACTATAGTCCCCAACTCCTCGACATTGTCCGAGCGCGACTCGCATTCACTGGGATCCATGGGAGGTAATGGTAAACCAGCACTTCGATTTTCTTGTTCCGGTTCATCTGATTGTTCACAGGATATCCGCATATCACGGTGACTGGGTAACTTGTCGGCTGCTGGCGTGCTTCTTGGTACCTCTTCCATGTACATTTCTCCTGCCTCTTGTTGTGCCGTGGCTGCTGACCTTTCTAATCCTGTATCCTGTATTGGTGCTTCGTCAAATACCACATCTCTTGTCATAAATACCTGTCTTGCCTCCTCGTCAAAGACCCGATAAACTCTGCTTCCGCTATTTTCATCATATCCTATCAAACCACGCTTGATTGCTCGGGGATCTAGTTTGCGTCGAGTTTGAGCTAGAACATGCCGGTAAGCTAGCCAACCAAATGCGCGCACGTGACTGATCGAGCGTGCTGATCCAAACCAGATCCCAAATGGTGCTTGGAAACAGTGGATACTTCCAGGTAGGTGATTATGTATGTGAACTGCGGTACGGGCCGCATAACCCCATAGTTTCTGGCCTCATTCGGAATCGAATAACATACCTCTAACTATATGCATCATAGTTCCATTGGCACCTTCCGCAATGCCATCGTCCTCTGGTATGTATGGTGGCATCACCTGTTGCGTAATACTCTCATCATGCAGGTATCCCTGCAATACTTGTCCTCTGTATTCCCCGCCCCCATCGCATCGGCGTGCCTTAATTTACCTTCATGTTTCTGTTTCAACTTTCGCCTTATATACCCGAAATCTTTCAAGGACCTGTGACTTCTGTCTTAGTAATGCGATTGTCGTTCTTCCCCACCTTTCTTTTATAAAGGTAGTAAAGTATCTTTCATCCATAAGCCCAACACATGGCATAGGTCCGCACACATCTGTGTGTATTGTGTGTAAAATCTCATCACACTTGTCTCTCTTACCCGTAAATTGTCCCCGACTCTGCTTACCTGTAGCCCAAATACAACATACGGGTTTAACTGTTTACTTGGATTGGATGACCTCGAAACCAGTTACTGACTTGTTGATATTTTGCATAGCTTGCGGATTCAATCTGCGATGACCTATACACCAATGCCATATTGCTTCTGTCGTTCTGTCGTTCATCTGGGTTACGCCTGCTAACGGTATTTCTTGCAGTCCTGTCTGGAAGTATAAGTTTCCCTGTTGTTTTCCTATTGCCTTCGCGATTCCCTGATTACTAACTGTACATCCAGTTTCTGTAAATGCCACCTTAAACCCCTGATCGACGATACTGGCAATGCTAATGAGGTTGCTTCTAATCTTAGGGCCATAGAGTACATGGGTAAATTGTGTCGGTCGTACCACGGAACGAAGTATGATGGTTTCTTTACCGACTACGGTAATCTCTTTTCCATTTCCGATCGTGATTCATGCGGCTGATATATCTCAATAGTCTTCAAGAAGGGTATGATGGGCTGTCAAATATCGTGACGTGCCTGAATCAAGTTTCCAAGCGGAATTCTCAAACTCTTTTCTATTTACTCCTATGAATGCTAAATTGCCCGCAGTTATCCCTTTTTGTAAGTCTGCCTTCCGCTTCAGACACTTGTTCGGCCAGTGGCCTTCCTTGCTGCAATAGTGGCACCGACCACTAAGCCCTATAGTTCCTTTCCCTCTACTATGATAGCTACTTGAAGGGCCCCCACCTCTACCTCTCCCGAACAGTCGATTCCCCTATCCATTGTTCCCATGCCCTGCATAACCTGGAGAATGGTACCCTGCTCGCGCTGCTAATGCTGCTACGGCCTGCCTATTCTTATCAGTGGTCGATAAACGAGCAGCCTGCCTTTGTGTCGCTTCATGCAAGAGCAGGCCCACTAACAAGTCAAAAGTAAGGGTCTCCGAGCGAGACTGTATGGCGATAATCAATGGTTGATATGACTCTAGGAGCGAGAGGCTGACCATGGAAACCAAGGCGCCATCAGGTATACCGATACGGTTAGGGGAGAGATTTGCTACTTGTGTCGACACTTCCTCGAAGCTGTTCAGATGTACCGACATATTCTGTCCCTCCTTGAGCTGAAGGCTCCACAACTGTTGCATCAAAACTGTACGTCCTTTAGAGCCGATATCCTGTTGTACCTTTGCGAGAGCCTCCGAGGCTTCCTTCGCATTGCCTGGTGATTGGATATGGCGAATTTGTGAGTCTCGTATATTGAGGAAGATGATGGTGAACGCTTGATTATTAACGGGTTCTGCAGTAGTACTATCAGAAGCGGACTCATCAGTAGGTGTATCCGCAAGAGCCCGGGCAAGTCCTTTCTCTTGGACAATTCGCGCCACACGAAACTTCCAAGCAACATAGTTGCTTTAACCCGTACCCATAGACATATCGCGCTTCTCAATTGAATGACTGAATGAGGTGTAGGGATGAGGAGCTAGAGGACTTGCGGGATTGTTGGTTGGAGGTATTGCAGCGCTGGCGGCGGCAGCCGCTGCGCGGGTGCTTGCCATTGTGATAACCGGAAAGGAGTTGAACAGAGCATGTATCGAATAAGGCGAAAGAATTCGGCCACGGAGAAAATAGGCCATCAAGAGGGATTGATTATTGTCTGACGCCATCCGGGCTCATAACCACTCAAAATAGGCTCTTAGGGTTAGGGTTAGGGGTTAGGGTTAGGGTTAGGGTTAGGGTTAGGGTTAGGGTTAGGGTTAGGGTTAGGGTTAGGGTTAGGGTTAGGGTTAGGGTTAGGGTTAGGGTTAGGGTTAGGGTTAGGGTTAGGGTTAGGGTTA
>Ga0307513_10000681_pt1 | contig 48798 bp, 47 predicted proteins | sample 15_EM_MG_FD_202174 | JGI IMG/M metagenome (GOLD analysis project Ga0307513, IMG submission 202174) | Populus trichocarpa ectomycorrhiza microbial communities from riparian zone in the Pacific Northwest, United States - 15_EM | ecosystem: Host-associated > Plants > Roots > Unclassified | place... | reverse complement strand
GCGATTGGTAGCCTCTTATATGCTGCAATTATTACTAGGCCAGACATTCTCTTTAGTGTCTGCTGCCTGTCCCAGTTTCTCTCAGATCCCTCTGAGTCGCATATGCGAATGGTTAAGAATATCTTTCGTTATCTGGCCCATACGCCGCACTACAGACTCACATACCACCGTCCAAAGGCAAAGCCTCACAGTATACTCTGTGTATATAGTGATTCCTCATATGCCAACTCCCTCAGTGATCGCCGAAGCTTTTCCGGATCTGTCACCATGTTAGCTGGTTGTCCCATCGCTTGGAACTGTGCTAAGCAGGGAGTTGTAGCACTCTCAACGACCGAAGCGGAGTACATAGCGCTCACCTCTGCTGCACAGTCACTCGCTTGGACACAAACTCTCTTGGTTGAAATGCGAATGACCGACATCAACATTAAGCCCGTCCTCTATGGGGACAACCTTGGTTCCCACTTTCTCACACGCAATGCCTCACTCCATCGACGTTCCAAGCACATTGATGTACGCTACCATTACATCAGGGAGAAGTACGAACAAGGACATTTTGAGTTGGAGTTTGTCAGTGGAAAAGAAAACCCTGCTGACTTGTTTACGAAAGCCCTTCAGGGTGACCACCTTTCCTACCTTTGTTCTCGTTTTTTCTACTAGTTATTTTTATTAGGTTTCCGGCATTTTTGTATCTCCATGTCTGTCTGATCCTCAATTGGGGAGTGTGTTGAAACCGCTAGATGGAACTGTGTCCTTGCCGTACGGGTGAAGTGTCCTCATGGATATTCTGATTTTGGCGAGATGGACCGAGTTAGCAGTCACCTCAGTAGTCACATTAGTGGCCACGTATGTGCACTTGACAGTTGTTTATTTTCTTATATATAGTCTTCCTCCTTGCTCGAGATCAGTCCTCTCGTGTTCATAGAATAAGTCTCTACTCATTCTTAAATCAATCCTATACAACAAATCAAGAGAATCTAAACCGGGTAAGTGGACTTTCGCCCCTGGGCCATTCATTGAACCCTTCGTACAAAACCTCAATAGGTTGGGCAGGCAGTTTTGTTTTTCAACTTTCAGCAGTCCTAGATACTCATCTCCCCCTCGTTTGAGGAACGGTATAGCCGATGGTCGAAGCGGATATAGGAGACTTTTATGAGCTTTGCGGGTGGCCTTTCTTGTAGGAACATAATGAACGTATTTACTAGCCACGGCCCGGGGTTAGAAGGAAAAATGCATGACTGTTGAGCATCGCTGGTGGCTCATCCTAAGCGCATACCCATGAGGATCGCATCTTGTGCTCGTACTCTACCAAGTACCAACAGTTCTGATGCGTTGATTTAAGCATTCTACCACTATACTGTGATTCTATGAATATTTTCTTGTGTGTTTGGCATCGTTGGTTGGGTTCCCTACACTTGAGTATACGATGCCTTGTGTTTGTCCGGGCTTTCGGAACTAAGGGATCTAGGAGGCAAGGGTGTGTTGTGGCGGGTGTGAAACAAGATGGATGATCGTTGTTCCGGAGGTAACTTATCACGTTCGATAACGGAGATGCTGGATTGCCTGCTCTGAGCGGCCCGGCGCCCGGGGAGAGGACCTAGGATTCCTTATAAAAATCCAGCGATTACCGAAGGGGATTCTTGTATCTGCTGGCTACAGTAGATGTCGGCCCCAAGGTGGGGTGATAAAAAGTGATTTGCTAAGGGGATAAATTTTGATGGATTCTTTTGGCATCTATGGTGTGATATGGCCCTCTCTCTTTGTCGCCAAGTGGGAAAGCGGTAATTAGGATTTAGGACCTGTTACCAAAAGTCTGGATTCGAAATTTAGGTGGTAAAACTAGACTGTGGGGTCTTAACCGGCATCATTTGCCCATAGACAGTGCAAACGTGTTTATCTAATTTTATACCCTCCTAAATTCTTGTAGTTTGACGGTGAAAACCTGACATTGCATCGGAGGTGCATTCGAAAATTCAACCGGACGCTACTCTAGGTAAATTGTCGCGGGTCTTCCCCTTTGGGCGTTTTTCCGTGGGTGTTGGCAATCTTGACGGTGGAGGCCCCCGGCTGAGTGGAGAACGAGCGAAAACAGAAGAGGGAAACGGATTATCAAAGCAGATGGATCAATGCAGGATGGCAGCGATAGGTCAAGTTGGTCTAATCACGGTCTCTAATTACCGACGAAAAATCCCGCCATCCCTCTTGCTCCTCCTAGAGGTTGCCATAGTGTTTAAATACTTGAAGTGCCTCTGTCCAAACAGCCCACTTTCTCCGTGTGTAATATCACCGCGATCCCTACAAAAACCAGATAAATTACAAAGGCCATCCACGAGCTCGACCATACCATCTACTTGCCTTTACCCCTCTAGCTGCCTAGCCCCCCTTAATGGTACCGTCTCGAAGTGCTACACAGCTGCCTGTGGATAAACGGGCCTTTATTTTTCTTATCATTTCCTGTATTCGTTCGCTGGCTAATCGAGAGGAGGTTTTTGGAAGGATGACTAGCATCTTATCGGCCTACTAACAAATACGTCTCCCCTCTAGCGTGAATCTAGGAAATTGTAGGCGCTCGGTTGAAGGTTTTTTACAAGGCAGCGGCGATCTGATTTACCAAAGAAATACCAAAGTGTGATAGGAATCTGGAAGCAAAATGCGAGTGATATTTGATGCCGAAAGAGAGTGGGTTGAAAACAGTGGAGGCGGAGGAAATAAGTAGCGGGGGGGAGGACTATTGATACCAGTCAGTGGCGAACGACAAAATTGGCAGAGAAACAAGAGAACCAAATGAAAGAAATAGAGGGTCAGCATCCATGCAACCTGAACTATTAGAAATTCGCTTGGGCTGGTCAAGGGATCTTTGTAGGAATCACGAGAGCCGGAAAGGATGCTTCTCTACCTGCCCCCGAGCAAGGAGTAATCTGGTGAACTCGTTTCCACGCTAAGAGGTCAGAATAAGGTGTGAATCAGGATTTTTCGCAAAGCATCCCCCCTAGTTGCCCCCCTTAAATAAATAACAAAAGTCTAGGGGAACGACACCCAGCACTAAAGATTTACGAAAATCCTCCTGTTGAAGGCCACCCCCTGCCCAACGGAGCTCGCGAATTACGCCACACTTTCTTTTGACATCTTAGCGTGAAAACGAGTTTCACCAGATTATGCGGTACCTGGAATCAGGGATTAAACTAATATAATATTATGGTAAAAGACCTGTCGGTATCAGAGCCCCCATACAAAATATTCCCTCCTGTTTTCGGGGCATGATTCCGCCACTCCTTCGCCCACGCGAGGGGATAGAGAACCACTCATTGTTTAGTTTGGTTGGATGGCGTGTGACTCTCTAGTCGCGAGAATTATTACTGTATCATAAGTTACTCCAGTCTGATTGCTCGAGATTTCTTTTCCGTGCCTATCTTCTGTGCGGAGATGGTTGCCCGCAGTGCCAGATCCCCCTCCCCACACTGGAACCGACCGTGATTCAAACGGAGAAACCCTTTAGAATACCATGCGCTTGGCGGTCAATCCTTTCGGATACCATCGACCGGGAAATATACATGTACCATCGAGAAAGTGAAACCTTCACAGGGGCGACCCCCATTGCAACGAACAACCAGGTCTTTACATATATTTTTAACAATGTAAAGAAATTGAAAAAAAAAGTGACAGAAAAAATAAAAATTTACTTTCAACCCTCCTAGTATTTTTCTAGAACCTCTTACAATTATTATTTTTAGCCATTTTCTAGGCATTCTCTTGGAGGGCTGTCCCACAGGGCCATTCTGAGGGTGGAAAAATAAATATAAGACATTGACTGCATTTACTCCTTTTTCACTTTATTTGTTAATTTTTCTTTGCTATTTAATGGTGGCCGGAGAGAGTGACGGTTCCCTGTAATGGTTTCACTTTTTCGATGGTATAGTACGCGACAAAACTTTTCGTCCGATGCCCTTTTTACACCAAAAATGGACATCTTTAAACAAACAATTCTCAACACTGCTTATGTAAAAACACTTGAAATCTTTCTATCAGCTAGGTAATCACTATATATTCAAACAACTATGAGTAGAAGTGTAAGTAATCAAAGCTGCCTTCATGGTTCATGATTGGATCAACTGGTATGAAAGTGACTTAGATTTTTGTATGCGGCTCCATACAAAAAAGTACATGGCAACTGATACCAGATACTTAAATGACCTTTTCTCCACCACTTGGTGATATTTAAATATTCTGTAAATTTCTTCATGTTATCTATGGGTTTGCTAATGCAAGGACAAATTTTCGCTGATTCTCATAGACATTGCGCAATGAGAGAGGGTGGTGAAAATGGGCACTTTTGGTGTAAAAAGGGCATCGGACGAAAACTTTTGTCCTAGTACTTTATATTTCCCGGTTGATGGTATCCGAAAGGATTGACCGCCAAGCGCATGGTACCCCAAAGGTTTGCTCGTATTCTTTCTTGCAATCTTGTTATCTCCATTCTATCCGTTACCGCAAGTACCGGTACTCGAATAATCGGGCCGTGTGCTGGGACGTTGGGGTTGTTTCTCTTTGTACGGTCTGGTGTTTTTTTCTCTTTGCTTATGTCTCGGCGGGGGTTTTTGCCCTGTTTCCCCCCCGTCTTCTGGGGGGAAAATTTCGGACTATGATACATAGCACATGGCCTGATTACTCGAGTTTTTACGGTAGTCCGTGGGGGCACTGGGAGAATGTGAAGAATATGTCTCAGTTTACTACATGAGTACGGTAGTTAGGGCCTATTCTAGATAGCCGTCTGGCAGCTTGAGACGGTACTAATAGTATTCTGGTATGGACATGGGTGATCGGACAGACAGGATTAAAAATCTATGGGGATACATAAACTTTTAATCCCTGTCTGTCCGATCACCCATGTCCATGCCCAAGTAAGGAGGGGCATGGCCGTTCAAGGTGTGTGGAGGTGTGTTTACCTACGGTAGTGTGCCATCTTGCGCCTGCAGAATTTTCCAGCGCGTCTCCAAGGCAACGCCACATTTGGACCTTCTCGCAACAAGAATTTAGTGGGGCCGATTGAGACGCCACTGTCAAGTTTTATCACTAGAATTTTAGAGCTACACAGTTAGGTGGAAGGTCTAGTTTCCCGCGAAGAACACTTTCCAAAGATGTTTATTTCATTAACTGGGTGCCAGGGGCAGAGCACGCTGCGGAATGATTGATAAAGACCATCCTTCCCGTGATATTAGTCTCGGTCACTGCTTTGCTTTGATGGGTTTAACTCCAGATAGTGCTGGTACAGGTCTGGTAAGGTTCACAGGAGAAACAATTCGTGATGCTTGTATCGATTTAGAACTTACCCATTGGTAAATTTATTTTATGGTCCGTGGACAAAATTAAAGGCGCACTAACGATCGATGGCGAAGCAGCCCTCCTAATCACCACACACTTCCAATACCACCTAGGGAAATTTCTCTAGATCGGTTTCTACTATGTATTCTACTACAAGTATCTATTCATTTTTAATTTTTAGTTTTCGTGAGGTGGGGTTGGCGGGGGAGTAACGTTGTCATTGGCGAAGTTTTTCCTTTTGCTCGGAGGGCAGTTAATTTTGTCTACGGATAATACCGTAAAAATCCTTTAAATCCACCATCGGAGATCTCAAACTGAAATTACTATCTAAACCACAATAGGTTTGACTAGGTGGTTTAGCGAGATAATGATCACCTGTGAATTAGATCCAGCAAGCTCAGCCTCCCCAAGCTATACTCTGTCAGGAAAACACTATTCCTTCTCAGGGTGTTTTGTTTTGGATTGCGAAGGCTTGGGGCTCGATCCCCGATGGTGGATTTAAAGGATTTTTACGGTACTGGAGGATGAGGAGTGCTCTGGGGTAGGTGGACTACCTGTAGATTGGTGGATGGTTTAGGTTAAGGGTAGATCAGGAGTAAATTATGTGGATGGATGGAATTCACCAAACAGCAACCTACGTATCTCCGCTGTGTATGAGTACTTAAATACTAGTATCGCACCGGTTTATCGATATGATACAGCCTTACCAGCTTGTACCATGCTCCTAGCCATGTGTACTAATGGTCCACAGTTCGGCACCCGTGAGACCAAAACAAAGCCTATGAATGCTTCCTCCAATACCGGCATGCCCTTAGCTTCTTTTGACCTTTCTCCCACAAAGTCCGTAACCAGCCGCCGCGTTAGAAGAGCAAGAAAAAGAAAAGAAAGCCCACTGCAACAAGCGCCATACAGTATCTGGGTAGGGGATGATTTTTTCAAAACCCGGGAACCTGCATGACAGCCGCAAACTTCCCGCTTTAAACACCACTCATCACCAACAATCCCGTTGGCTGGCAAGAGATGGAGCGTTTGCGATAGATGCACCAAGAGTTGGAAATTGTAACCTCAGTGGAGCCCGCCTTTTTCCTTTCTTTTTTTCTTTCGCTTTTCTTTTTCACTTTTTCCTTTCCTTTCTTCATGAATGAATATCAAACCATTCATGAGACGAATATGACTTCAGTAGCCTGGAAGACCCAAAGTCTTCAGCATGGCACACACGTCACGTGGCGGTGCACGCGTGTGGAGACAAAGGGGGGGAGGATTGGGTCGGGTTGGGTTGGTGGTCTAGAGAGAGTTAAGGAATCTGTCATATTACATACCGTACCTAGATATTGGAACGCATAAATTTATGATTAACCTCGCAGAACTGTCATGGGGTGGGATGCAGTGAGTGATGGGAGGGCTTGGTATGCCCTTACAATTACAGGCGAGAGATGCCTGGTTTATCGGTCGGTGCTCATGCCTTAGGAGGCGACAGAGAGGAATACGGTACCGAGCCACCATAGGAACATGCAGTATTTGCAGTAGTACTGTAGATGTGACGGATGTTTTGGAGTAGAATCGTCTTGAAGGAGATGAGATGGAGTGTGGGGAGGGTGTGTTCAGACGGCTACCGCTAGATGACGGTTTCAATATTTTCCTAGACTTGGCAGGCTCACAAACAATCACTGGGAGAGGTACCTGTACCGGCGCTGTGCTAGTATCATACTGTACTCGTAAAGGCTTGCCGGCCCCGGCATTGTTTCGAATTTCGAACACAAACTTTATGCGCAGCAACGGGCAGGTCACTTGCGAGTTACAGCATGGTACTTGCAGTAGGGGATGGATGGAAGGGGGGTTCTCGGTGTTTAATCTTTCATAACTTCGTATATCTTTTTGTTTCTCCCCCTTTCCCCTCTGTTGTAACCTGGACCATGACAAAAAGGATGAGTTGTCCCAATTAACATGTGGAGAAATTTAAAAAAATTTAATAATCATAATACCACGTCAGTCGGCTGGCAAAGGGGAAAGTGGAGTCCCGTACCCGAATAGCACTTCTGTTAATATTACGGGTTAATGAGTTAGCTATTCAGCCATTGGTCAATTACGGGGCTGGCATGGGTCAAGAGAGGAAAAGGTGTAAACCCTTAAGGTTCGGGAGCTCGTTGGAAGCCCCTGTCTGTTGGTTCGTCTCCTTGGATGGGCAAGGGTGAAACCTGTCGATTCACAGATTCTCACCTTCTCCACTTGATGTGCCCAACCAAACTTCAATGCCAACCAGTGGGCTAGCTGTGCTGCCACAATGGATCCCCCTGAGTTACAGTAATGCGAAGGGTCGGAGACTTTTCTCTTTTCCATTTCCCGATTGGAATTATTTGCTCCGGAAAGGCGCCAACGTGCATCTTGGTGATGATCTGAGTGTGGGTTGAGTCCTACAATCCTCATTTTGGCCTTTAAGGGGCGGAACAATTCCCACGATTCCCATTGCACTTTAAGGAACCGACACACAGATCAGTTACTCCCTCTGTCTGCTCTTCTCTTAAATCCCCTGGATTGTTCCACCTCCCATCCAACCAAATGATGGATCGGCCATGACAGAGGGACGGGGGCAAGTTCTTTATTATCACTGCTGTGTTATTGTCATTATTCTCCTCTTTTCCACCTTATCCCGCTAGCAACCTAGCAAATACTGGTATGTGCATGAGCGGATTCTTTCTTATTATTCATTACTTGCATTATCGGTCCTTTCGCGCTGCAGGCAAACAAACCGCACGGGCTTTATCCTGTTTCTTTTTAATTAGGTTCCTATTACAAGGCTTTTTGGTTCTTGTTCGCACTTGGCCTTGTCACGCCGGTGCATTTGTATATTCCTTGAAGCTGTGCTCATTTCATTCCTTTAGGTGATTAGAATCTATGAAGGTGCAGTATGTATGTGCCTCAAGCCCTCTTAAGAGAAAGTATCATGGGGAGTACGGCTTGCTTTCTTGTCTTGTTATCTTACTTCCTGAGGAGGTGGCCTTGAAGGCTTGTTTACCTTGGGCTAGAATTCCGCTATGCATTGTATGCATCCTAGCACTCGTAGAAGCTAAAAAGAAGTACCGTACCTGAAAACAGGCTTGTGAATTTGTGTGGACGCTCAGGTATGCACGGATTTTTTGCCATATATTTTGCGAATTCCTATTTTCGGGTACTTTTCGCCTGCCACAAGTATGGGGTGTCTCTCTGTACTATATTTTTGTGCTGTCTCTCAAGCCGTTTGCATCTAATAATGTATCACAGCTTCAAGGTTTGCCGACTTGGAGAGGTAGAAATAGCGAGGGAAAAAAAAGATTGTGAGTAAGTAGGAGTAAAATAGTAGCTGCCCTCAAGCGCCAGCCATTCCTTATTTCCTTTATTTTTCCCTTTTCTGTCTCCCTATTAATCCAGCAGGTTCCCTCCTTTCTTTGCCTCCTCGTTTTGCTCCTGCTCTCTTCACCCATTGCTTTGCCTTGCCCTGCACATCTCAACCCAAACCACCTCATCACTCCCTACTGTCCCCCCCCCCCCCCTAACGCCCATCTTCACACAAACTTCCATTATACCCGAATATTATAGATACAGGCTTCAGCAGAATATCTCATACTGTCTACTACCCCCTCGAACGCCACACCCCTCCCCTCCCCTTCCCATTCATCAAACTCCTTGCTCAACCCAGGGATACACGCACACACCCCCACATCCACCTTCCCCTCGACGTTCTCCCACAGCTACCTCTCATATCAAGGCTCTGCCCTGTAAGCGCCTCCATTCCATTGCCCGTTGCTCACCAGATCTATCACATTCAAATTGAGCAACGGTCCCTCTGGCTTACATCTCGCGTTGACCCCCCCCCTTCTGTTGAATTCTTTGTGTTTTGGTCTGGCCAATTCCTTCGCTGTTCCCTTTTATCCTTCCATCCCTCTCTCTATTCTTATTTTCACTCGTTCTTTAATCCGGGTTTACAGAATACTGGGCCCTTAATCTTACCCGTTTCCCCCTCTTCCGTTGCTTTAAACATCTTTGTTTCACCGGTACCTTTTTCGTTCCTCGGCCGAAAGCGTTTTACCATTTTTTTCTCTCGAAAGGCTTCAACCCGTGCACCATTACAGTGGGTTTTCCTTCTTTTGTTTGTTACCCCTATTTTCTTGAGGGAACGAAACCGAGCGGAACGCTTGGAGGAGGAGATCGGAGAAAGGGGAGGGAATAGCCCGTTTTATCCACTCGACACACACTTCTCAGAGAGCCCTGGTGGTGCTGTTTCTCCAATAAAAAATTATCTGGTTCGCACCTTGAGCAGGTCCAATTACTTTCTTGCGAATTAACTTAGCTACCAATCGCCAGCTGGCCTGCGACAGTTTTTCTTCGTGTTCACCAGCCCCTCTCTTGGCTCCTGAAGGCTCCCCTCATCATCCGAGAGGACCTTCATAACCAGCGAACGGACAACTACTTGCTACTGTCTGTGGCTACTAACACGAAATGTCACTCAAACAGGTATGTTCACGGAGTGGGGTGTGTGGAGGACTGAGGAATTTTTTCGGTGAGAAAGGTCCCTTTTTGCTAATTTTCGGGGGGGGCGACAATAGGAAATTGAGAGTTGGGTCGAGGCCTTGAACTACTATGACCAGCAGAACTATGAGAAGGCCTTGGAGATATTCGAGACCAATGCCGACACTTCCAAAATTTACTTCAACATTGGGATGATCCATGCGACACTTGGTGAACATGACAAGGCCGTAAGTTGTTTATCGGGAATCCTGGGGTTTTCAGGACGCTCCCTGTAGGAAAACGGCATGATTACTAACAAGGTTTTTCTTTTTTTTTTTCGGGTTCCATTGTAGGTCGAAGCATACCAAAAAGCTACCAAGCTCGATCAGTTCCTTGCCGTCGCATATTTCCAACAGGGCGTATCAAATTTTTTACTGGGAGAGTTTACAGAGGCAATGGCGAACTTCAACGAGGCCCTTCTATATCTGCGTGGGAATACCTACATCGATTACGATCAGCTCGGATTGAAGTTTAAGCTCTTTTCGTGCGAGGTGCTGTTTAATAGGGGTCTTTGCTACATATATGATCAGGAGCTCGATCAAGGGATGAAGGATTTGGAGTATGCTGCAAAGGAGAAACAGGTGGATGATCATAGTGTGATTGACGATGCTATCAAGGAGCAGGCTGAGGTATTCAGATTTTCCTAACTGGTAGCTTTCTCCGAGGGCTGACATGAGAATCCGTGATTTAGGGCTATACCGTATTTTCTGTCGGTGTCGGTGTTTTATATCGACCGAATGAGGCCAAGGTCAAAAACGTGAAGGCCAAAGATTACCTAGGAAAGCCAAGATTGGTTGCAGCTTCAGATGCACAGAATGCATTCACAGGCTTTGCAGGAACGGAGGTTAAGAAGGTATTCTGAAAATCGAGAATATTGGGGTCAGCCCGTGAAGCTTTAAGCTAACTTCGGACTCAGCAAAATATGTCGGAAACTGCTCCAGTAGATGATCGAACGGACATCTCATTTGCTGCGACAAAGCTTGTCAAATCAGAGCTGATCCCCCGTCGAAGATCAGATACCGGATCGGAAGAGAAGTCAGCCCAGCCTGCGCTGCGGGGAGAGCGCCAAGTCTTCCCACCTACGCCGCCCCCCGAGAACGAGTTTTCACCGTCCGCACAGAAGCCGGCCCGTAGTAACACAGTTGGTGGGCCGTCGACTGGTAGATCGCTCTCTGTGCGTGGGGCGGCACTAGCACGTGCTAGAAGCCATGATCGCGACAGAGGCGGTGGTAGGATCGATGAGGGTACTGGAGGGCGTTATAGTCCACCACCAAGAAGACCTACTGTTCGTGGTCAGCTAGAGCCTCGCCGTGCATACTCGACACGTGCTCCCTCCTCTTCTTCAACTTCAGTCGCGTCAAGATCAAGGACTGTTCGTGAAGCACCCCGACGTCGGGATGACCGCATGAACGACTACGCAGATGAAATTGAAGGTAATCCATACAGCGACGAGGTCTATGACCTTTATGTTGATGGTCGTGAAGCCCCACGAAGAGGAGGTCCTGTAGGTGGTTCAGTCAGAAGTCGAGGCCCTGCGCGTCGTCCAATGGCTCGGGACCGTTACGTAGATGAGGACGAATACGCGAGCGAAGCGTACGAGGGGTCATCTTTTGACGAGGACGAATTTGAAATGCTTGATGCCCGTAGCGTCCGTAGCGGATCGTCCCGCCGTCCAGACGTGAGAAAGGTGAGGACTCACCCTGCATAAACTAGTTAACCCCATGCCCAGACACGAGATGGGGAATGACCATTCGTCAAATCATTCTTTTGAGTGTTTGGCTTCGGTTTGGATGAAACTGCAAGTCACTTGGACACCCCAGTCATTCGGGCGGCTAAACCCGAACAGGAAAGTTTCCTGTAGAGACTTGATAGATGAAATGTTGCAACTGAGGGGATCAGTAAATGATTTCCTCAGAAAATCAACCAATCAGCATTTGTCCGAGTGGGGGCGTGTCCGAGTGACCTGTGGTTTCGTTTAATTTTTTTAATTTTTTAACTATCATTCTTATTTTTTTCGGGTTGCTGACTTTCTGAATTTTGATTATCTAGATCAAAGTCAAGGCCCATCACGAGGATGACACACGCATGATCATGATATCGACGGGAGCAGAATTTGACGAGTTCGTCACTCGCTTAAAGGATAAGTTCGGGTTCCGGGGTAAGATTAGGTGCAAAATCCGGGACGAGGATGGTGATGGTATGATTAGTCTCTCGGATCAAGAAGATCTGGATATGGCTCTATCATCAAGCAAAAAGGCCGCGCGGCGCGACCGTGCCGACGTCGGGAAACTCGAGGTAAGAAGGGAGAGGGATTACTCATACAATAAACCCCCGATGTTGAACGGCGCTTCTTTTTGTCCGTCTGTTCAATCTTCGCTCCTGCGCGTCCGTGTTTTTTTCGCTTTTTTACTTTTTCGGGTGTTTTTTTCTGCCCCGCTCCCGTCAAGAAAGACGTCATGCTTCCACATCCGAAAGTTCGAGTTCCACCCGCTGACAAAACGTCTTGCTACAGATTTGGGTCACAGAAACATGATCGGATCAAATTCCCAGCCTCTACCCCACCGGAGCCATTTTCTTCCGTTTCTTTTTCCTTTCTTTTTTTTTGTCCAACTTCGGGCGACTTTGCTTCGCTACTCTCGTTTATCACACTAATCCATTTTGGGCAATCTTAAATATTACAAACCTTCAGCCCTACAGACCCTTTTTCTTTCCTATCCTGCTTTTCGTTTTATTGGGATTTATATTGCATGACTCCTGACATTGGAGTCATTTAAACTGCATATGCGAAACCGGATCCTCTCGATATCCAATTTCCATCGATGACTGCATTTTCTAGAAGAACCGTAACGCAGAGCGCCCCTATTTGTTGCCTCAATTGAATGTATTTGCAATTGCATTTTTTTCGTTTTTGTTCCAATCGTTTGTTTCCCATCGGTAATTTGCGCGCTTTTTCTGTATTGTATGCTGCCGCAGCCAGCGAGGGGGGCACTATTTTTCCGTTTTCTTTCTCACCTTTCTTATTTATTTTTACTTTTTCCCGGTAATCTCCTAAAGACGGTCGAAATGCCCTGACGAACAAAAACCCCACCTACCCCATAAGTTACAGTAGTTTAGATCAAACCTTATTTTTATCATCCCAATCTCCATCCCATCCCGAGAATTCGCGACTCATTTGATTTGTATCAACTGGATAGCATTGCCTTTCCTGATCTAGCGCCAAAACTTCCGAACCCCACCGACCATTTCGTTCCGGGTGCCAATCCCGTAAGGAAAGGTCAGTAGAGTGCGAGTAATGTACTCGAGTAAGTGAAGCTCACCGATGCGCAATGATGTGATACTGTACGACGCCGCAAGAGCTGCGCCATACCTTCCCCTCACCTAGCCTCATTCTCACCCTCATTCCATAACGGCTCAGTAAGCCCGCCAGCCAGTCATCATGGATTTTTTTTTCAGCACGACACAATCCGATGGGTCACGATAAACTCTGCAGGACACAAGACAGGAACTTCTGTATCTACGCCATTACACTATTTTCTGTGCCAATCTACATATCCACCTACCCACTTGCCGACCAATTGATCCGGCCCTGTGTCTGTTTTTTCTTTCTTCTTTTCCATCTTCAATTGATGGGCCCACGGAGTAAACAATGTTCACTCAATGTACGATACTGTACCTACCCTACCCCACTTCGCACCATTCCAGCACGGGTGTGAGTGAGTGAGTGAGTGAGCGGGGGGGGGCTAAGCAGTGACCAGCATGCACACTATGTTCCCTTCCCCCCCACATCACACAAAAACGCGAATACAGTACCCTTCGAGAAAACCCTTTAGAGAATTCTAGCGAAAAACTCGGGTATCTATGTACCTATCTGTTTCTACTATGATAACTGTTGCTACCGGAAAGGAATTGGTGGTGGTGGTGGTTGTGGTGGTGGTGGTGGTGGGGGAGGGGAACGGTGTAATGTAGGAGTTTTTCCAAAAAAAGAAAGGACAAGAAACGAGCATACATGCAAATATCATAATTAATTGCGGTGTTACGAGTTAGCGGTAGTGGGTCCTTCTAGAAGGAAGGGAAGGGAAGGGAAGGGAGGGAGGGAGGGAGGGAAGGGAAGGGAAAGAAGGAAAGAATGGGGAAAAAAAGTCCCTTGGATAATTACCGGCAGATGATGATTCTTTTTGTGGAACGGTCCCTACTTTTTTTCTTCTCTCATGTTGGGATTTCCTCGCGGGCGAGGTGGTGGTGGTGGAGGGGTAGGTGTAGGTAGGTAGGTAGGTAGGTAGGTAGGTAGGTAGGTAGGTAGGTAGGTAGGTAGGTAGGTAGGTAGGTAGGTAGGTAGGGTTGGTGGATGATGGATGGATGGGGACAGTTATCGATAGTTCCATGCGGGGATGTATCCACCCGTTCAAGTGTACGGCCTAGCCGAGGATATGTGAATTTTTATTGTGTGCTTAGTTGCTTGATATGGAAAGCCTTACCTTCCCATTGTACCTAAACCTATCTGTTTGCTTGTTCGCTTTCTTGCCGAGGTTGGTTTGTAATTGGGAATTGGGAAATGTCCTGTGCTATTTTTTTTTCTGGGTTTTGTATGCAGGTGTGTACTATACTCGTAATTGAATGGCGTCTGTTAACACGGCTGCTACTACTGCATACTACTACCAGAATTCAGTTTCTTTGCTGAGATCTTGGTGTCATGCAAATAAGTGGTCGGGTTCGCGAGCGTCCAACTTCGGTCACCAGAATATGTGTATGTGATGTAATGTAATGTAAGTGAGACCGTGACCGTGAGTGGGTGGGCTAGATAGATTTGGGGGTTTTGTTGCGAGGTGATCGCGATAAGTCGAGTCGAGTATGATACGATGCCGTAAGGGTTGGGCTGCCAGTACTGGTATTGTGTGAGGAGGGCGAAGGTTGGATACGGCGTGCGGTGTGAGTATGGGAGGGTGTGGAGAGGGAAGGAGAGAGAGAGAAGAGGACTTGGGCAGGTTTTGCATCATCTCAATTCTCAGGCATCCTCTCTACGGCGGTCGGTGACATGTTCGCGGGGTGGGATCGACAGCTCGCTAGCGGGCTGGCTGCCGGTATCGTCGCTCGCCTGTCCTTGTCCCGCCTCGGAACCTTTCTCTTGCCTTTTAACTTAAACTTTATACTTTATGGACCCGTATTCGTTCTCGAGTACCGGCAGGCTAGCCCGTCCGCCTAACGGAGCCCTTTCACTCCCTTACCGATATCAGTAACTGCGCCGTCGGCCCACCTGGTTTACCGTAAAACCTTGTGTGAAATCCGCTGTCAAGTTATCAGCGGAAATCAGCCTGCTAGCCTGGGATAGGCTTAATCTGAAGGGTTAGCGGAATTGCGAATACCTGTCTGCTGTTGGCGAGATCCAAACGCCTCCTGGAGGCTGATCTTAAATTATGTCAGGAAAGCGCTAGCCCTTCTCGGGAGCCTCTGGTCTCCAAAACCAGAGACGATAGGGCTGACTGGGGAGAGAGATTGCGATATGGCAGCTGCCCCGACAGCCCTCACCTCCTGTAACTTACGGGGCCGGCCGGTATGTACAACAGTTCCCCCGCAGAATGGCAGGGCTTAGACGTTGCGGTGCAGAACTTTACCACGTATTTTTATGAAATCCTCCGACTTACCACTTTGTAGTGGGGGGCTACACCGAGAGGAGAAGTGTTACTCCACATCCGCCTTACAGGCGAGAGGCCTGATAGATGCCCTTTTTTGTGCCCTTTTTATTAAAAAAAAGTAATTTAAAAGGCCCATGCTCAGGAAAGGAACGAAGGCCCAAAAGGCCCCTCCTCTGTTTAGCGAAACTTTGTTTGTTAGGCGTGGGCCATCGGCGTGGCATGATAATACCGCAACAAAATCATAGCTTTAAGTATGATACGCCTGCTCGCCCGCCTGCTTGCTTGCGTGCGGGCCTAATACTCTGCTCATTGAAGGGATTGGGATTGGTATTAATCTAATATCATGCTTATCGAATCGCATCGCAAGGTATTGCCGCGAGCGTTAAGATCGGATAGGGGAACTTTTGACCGTTTCTGCCGGTGATCGCGGAGGTTTAAGTGTTATGCGCATCGGTTTGGGAGATTTAAGAGTGAGGGTGTATGTGTGTGCGCGTAGCGGACTGGCTGGGTTGGGTCACGGCCTTGGTGGATGAAGGGCCTGTATGACTTGGTTGGTTGGGTGGACTTTCTGGAAAGGTAAAGGATACTCGGGGATGATGACTCGGAAGTACTGCGTTGTGCTATGGACCGCGGTTGGAGGAAGGGGGGGGGGCATGATAAGAGGTCTTTGGGAATGGGGATGCGAGTTGGGTCTTGTTTAACCGTGGAGCAGAGTGGTATGATACTTGTATTATGGGACTTGAGAACTTTTGTTAGCGAAGGTGTGGGGTTTGGGTTTGTGGGTTTCGGGTGTGTTGCGGGGGTTGGGTGATGATGTGCTAAGTACTGGCTGGATAGCTGGTGGTGGTGGGTTAATTGTTTGGTCCATGCGTTGAGCATTAGTGTCACACCTACAGCGCAAGCTGGCTGGAATACAGTGGCATTCCTCCTCCACTTCCTTATGTTCAAACGAGCGGGGACCCCAGTCCCCGTTCAAACAAATCAGAATATAGACGATGCTATTGAAATGGAACGGAATCGTTTTCACCCGTTTCAATCTTATCGGTGCGTATGGAACTGAATACTTTTCCCTCCGCCCCATGAGTCCTTTCAATACGTGTTCTGTTTGGATGTCTATCACTCCGGAGCGGCATATGGTTGCTCCGTGGGTCCCGCCGCTCCGAGGTGTGTCCCATTTTGTTGACAACGGACATGCTTAGATATGCCACAGCCCAGACGAATCGAGTAACTTGATGAGAGGAAAAAGAGAGAGGGGGAAAAGAAAAAAAAAGGCTTGGTTTTGTATTTGCTTTTTCACAATTCTCGGACGAGTCGGACGCCGCCGTCGGTGCCAGCGAACCAGACAAAAGCGAGGCTACCGGTAGTCGAGTGGACCTAAAGCTTAGGTCCGTTACGTGATCCCGAGGAACGAGAGAACGAAAGCGATAGGCGAGGGTCCCGAGTCCCTCAAGGTCAAACTTTAGCTAATGCATCTGATTGTGTTTGTTTTGGTCCCGTCAGGAAAATGTTTTTTTACTTGTGTCGCAGCCCGGAACCAAGTGAATGGCTAAGGCAACCGACCGATCAAGAGGTAGAGAGGGAGACACGGGCACTGTATGTGAGTCACGATCCGTACATTTACTCGAGTACGAAGCACAAGTTTGCCGGGGGTGTTTGATTAACATGGTCATACCCGTTCTGTCCATCATTTTAAACTGTAAAACCCGTAATCTGCGTACAAGTACTCGTCCTCTCGCGAATAGTTACGGGTCCTTGTGTTGCGAATCAGCGGACGTAGCTTAGCCTTACGGCCGTATGGTAAAACCATGCGGCTAGGGTGAATAATCGTCCCTGGCTGAGAAATACGGTGGGATGCGGACCAGAAAAGCTTTCCCTCTAGTTCCGTTCGGTCACCTAAGGTTATTTGGTTTGTCAGGAAATTTAGGCGTGCGTGGGCGTGTGGGAGGGGTGGGCAACCATTGAGTGTACGAGTATGGGTGTCGTCGTCGTCGTCACAACAACAACCGCCTACGAGTACTTGTATTCTCATCGTGTATTCGGAATCCGGTTGCTACAAAAGTGCCGGCCAGTATGTCAGTATTATGAGAAATATCAAATGTATGATGGGGCTAATATAAAGGGGGGAAAGCAGCCGATGGTAACAGGTTAGCCGATCGGACTAGGGGACGGAACACTCCGGTTTTATGTTTTTAGTGGTGATAATTGTGGTGCGGGTGACCACAATTGTGACGATAATATGAGAGGAGCAAGTTGTGATTTCTAAAAGGTTACTTTGGGCATAATATAAAGCTGGGGTGAAAGAGTCTCAAAAACCTGCAGAGTTTTTATTACAACTATCGTGAGCCGATACCTGGGTAAAAGCTGTGAGGAAAAACTGTAGGAGCACATGGTAGGGGCCCTGTCAAATGTAGGGAACTGAGCAGAAGGTTGACCCAGAAGAGACTAAATAATACATGTAATAGTGGCTCCTCCTAGCCATATTTGGACATAGCACTAAGCTATAAATGTTTATTAATACCAGATTCCGAATACGCGATGAAATTACAAGTACTCGAGTACGAGGACGGTTCGGGCACTTCTCGTTTGTAACCTGTGGGGTAGGTGGGCAAATCTGGCCAGCTATGGGAACATTCCCCGTGAGGCGTGTATCAGTACGAGTAAAGTGGGAAAGTCTCAGCCCGGATCATGGGATGGGCAGGGGGGCCTGAGGAGTGGTTGATCATTCCCGTGGTTGGAGTGCCAGCTGTGATTGTGAGCGAGAGCGAGGTTACGCTTGTGGGTGTGTGGGATTAAGGAGCCCGGAAATCCGTTCTCCGAATGTGGAATTACAGTCATCCCGACGCGGTGGATGCGCCTTATGATGGCCCCGTTAACTGCGACTCTCTTTTGGTCTAATCCTAGCCAGTCAGTCTGGCTGGCCTGGGTCCCGCACCTCACATCCCACAATCCACCCCCCCCCCCCTCCTCCCCTGTTAAGCTAGTAACAACAAACTCGCCAAAGATCCAACGAGTCAATATTAAAGACCTCCGCCTCCCCCCCTCTCCGGGGCCCTTTTCCCCTATCCCCCCACCCATCGAGTTCTTCAGCCTACGACTTTAAGCATCTGGAAAGAGGACAGCAATCAGCTCAGACATCATTTGCCGAATATACTACCTTCTCCTCACTTTTCTCGCTCCTCACCGAGAAAGGAAAAAGACAACTCAGATATCTATCTACCTACCGGCATACAGATAGCAACAAGACTCAAAACTCAACTTGATACCCGCTATTTTTCTACAGCCACAATTTCTTAATAAAGAGTCATAGCGTTGCTCCCAACCAACCGGATCCCGTCTCCATCAAACTGGTATGCTAACCTGCTTCTAATTTTTCTCCTCCTTCAATTCAATCGAGCACACAGGACTGACTCATTAAAAACGCATAGATCCCCTCCCAATTCCCGCACCTCTACTACAAATACAATGACTTCCTACCATCTTCCCCACCGTTCACCACATTCGCCTCAAGCTTTACCATTCCGACGGAGTCCAGAAAAGATGAGCATCACACAAACATTTTATCTCGCCCACAAGGCCCGAGGCAAGCTCTCATCAGAAGCTTCCCGACAAGACCACAACTTGCGTCTGCTCGTTGGTAAGTTAGCCACTAAATCAGATGCTGGTCATAAATTTAAGCTTCATTGCTAACCTTACTCTTAATAGGACACGCAAATCTTCTCGACACACTGATGATCCACTTGTCCGAGGCGGAAAGGGATCAAGAAAGGTGGTTCAACACCATGGTCCGGGGAAACGAAGAGTCACGTGAATACCGAGATCTGCCAGAGACAATCGAGGAGGAGCCAGAGGAATATGGGTCATTGGCAGCAGATTACGATTCGGATTCAGATTCGAGCGAAGAATCGGACGACGAAGAGATGGAGGATGTTGGCCCCACATATACCCTTGCCCGGGAGCCATCGTACAAATACTACCAAACACAGGAGACCATCATTGGTGTATCAGAAGTTGAGGAAGACTATGAGGAGGACGAGGAGACAGAGGGCGAGGATGAGGCTGATGATGATGATGGAATGTTTTCTCTTACACGAACAAGATCAAGACGACCACCATCACTTTGCTCCGATTACTCCGACGACGAGGAGGAGGAGTCGAATCCACCATCACCACCACAACCGACAATCCCGCATCCCCCCCTGTCACACAAACAACATTCATTCTTTGCCGAACACCATGGCTCAGAACCTCAGGATCTGTTCGAATACTACGAACCTCAAAGAGCACCTGCGATGATAAGTTCATATTAGTCGGGATTTCCCTTATATCACCAGTGAACATTTTTCCTTTTTCCCTTTCGATTCTCATTTGTACAGATTTTTTTACCAGTCGGATATATCTTATTAGTTTATGAGCGGGATTTGTCTTTCTTCAACATGACTAGCTGGCGTTATTTCTTTCTTGGGATGTCTATATTTTTTCTTCAACCATTTTTCGTTGTGTTATTAGCTACCCCTTGCAACTCCCTCCACTTTGTACAATTTCATTTGATCATGAGCGTTTGTTTTTGTGCCTTTTGTTGGGTGATGGGTACATTTGCATTGCACGGGGTTTTCTTTTTTTTTCTCCCCTTTTTTTCTCACTCCCTCCTCACATTTGTCATCTTTTTCTTTCTCATTCAGGGAAATCATGGTGTCATCGGGTATATTTTTCATGTCATGTCTACATTACTCTTTACAGAATTTCCTCCTCTCTTCTCTACAAGAGGAAATCCCATCCCCATCCATGACTAGCATGGATCGTGGAGACAAGAAGGAAAAAAAGGTCCAAAATGAAAAATAAATACACTAGTTGAAAGAAGGCTTTTTCCCCAATGATGCAAACCTAAGTGCAAAGTGCAGAAGAAAAAAAAGGTGGTGCAGAGAAAAAAGGTTCCCCACCGCCCTGCTTTGCTCGTGCGCTGTTGTCTGTCACTTGAGCCTACATACTCTGCTTGCCTGCCTATCTGCCCTGTGATCCGAGGGAGCCCAGTGCTTCCTTCCTTCCTCGGTGCGGAGTCCTAAGCGATGCACCTATCGCTACCGTATCACGCCTGCCTACCTGCCTACCTGCCTAACTGTCTTGTCCTGTCCTGTCCGCCTGTCTGCAGCGCCGATAGGGCTATTACCGGTACGTAGCTACAACAGCCACCTAGCCACTGCACAATACAGTGCTCTCCTGTACTGTACTGTACGAGCACTGCACAAGTATTGCTAAACCATCAAAACCCAACTAACGCCTGTCAGGGTGTCGATTGCGCACACACACACACACACACACACACATACGCACGCGCACAACCCATCACGGGAATGCACTCGCAGCACTTTTGCAGAAGTGAAAGTGAGTGCTGGTGCTAAAGGATCGGGCATGTACCGTATAGTACTCGAGTAAGTAGTAATAATTAGTCAAGGCTTGGAGGAGAGGAAAGGAAAGAAAAAAAAAGGGGGGATTTTTTTTCCTCTTTCTCTTTTTCCGATTTGCTGATAGGTACTGTATGGTATTGTATCATAAGCTACGGATGATAAAATATGGCTGCGATGAGCTATGGTATGGTATGATATTCGTGGGCGGGGGTTGGTTGGGTGATTGATTGATTAGAAAAATTTAATAAAAGTTGATTAGCGTATCGCTACTGAGGTAATCTATTACACATGTGATTTTTGGTCTGTAAGGGTTTTTTCGTTGGGAGGGAGCTTATTTCTCGGCCGCCGGAGTTTGGGGTGGGGATAAGGGTGTGAGGGTTTAGAGTAGGGTAGGCTTGGTGTTGGCTTGGCTTGATTTTGGCTTGGCTTGGTATGGGCATTTTATTGAGGCTATCATAATATTATCAGGTGCGGTATGATAGCTTTATTTACCGGTGATTGATTTTGAAGGGGTTGTCAAGTGTCAGTGATGGAATTTCCTTCTTCCCTCCAGACACAAATTTCTCACAGTCCGCTTTCCTTCTCTTGGCTAGGTATGAGCCCCTGCCGCGCCGGGTTAGGGGACTAATCCGAATCCCTACCATGGCGTCGAGAGAGAGAGAGAAGGCTGAAGAGACCGACGAACCTATCACACGAGGTTTGAGAAAACGCTCATACCCTGGACCGAACGTCCCTTCCCTACAAGTGAAGCCTTGCCGAGGGCGAGTTAGTTATGGATGGCTTAGTTAGTTATTCAATCGGAAGTGCCGTGAGACAAATTGTAAATTCCGTTGAGCAAAAAGTGTTGTATTAGTACCGGTGGTGCAGCGGCGTATCATACCGTAGGTGGGTGAAAGGTTAGACTGTGTCGCGGGAACGTGAGCAGAGATAGCTTCTGGGATTGGGTGTGCCGGTCTGCGATGGTGCGGTGATATGCTATGCGGCATGCAGTCTTGAAACTGCTATCTGCGAGCATAATACGGTACCCAGAGCAGATTCCCGAGCTGTGGTCATTGGCGCTTTGACGGTTTTGAGCTCTGAGCTGCCGTGCTTCATACGTGGTTGTCGGATGCACTAGTCAGACCAGATACTCGGGGGTGCGATAGCTAGATAGAGTTGAGCTGGAGGGATCTGCGGGTGCTTGGTTTTAAATTGTGCTTGGTGTGCTGTGATCGATCTAGCGGGCGGTGGGTCAGTCAGGGGGGGGAGCTGTGGCGGGTTTATTCATTGGAGGGAGAGGTATGAGTATGATACCAATAGTGATTGCCGGATGGAATGGTAGAGCTTGGCTGGAGATGGGCTCGATTTGTGGATTGATTGATGCGATTTGGTGTATGTTTTTTTTTGGGTAAGTCTGGCGAGCATGGGCGGTCAAGTGGTCTCTGTTGTATGATACCGGTAATGTTGCGATCGCAAGATACTGCGAGCGATGGGTCGAGACCAGTGCACCGCCACAGGCGGCGCCATGTTCGCCAGACATACTCCTACGCCCAAACACATGGTCTATCTGCAGGCTGTTTAGTTGGGTTTCTTTTTGTCGAGGATGTATTGTAGGTACTCGGGTGTGTCGATAAAAATCGGAAACTAGCCGTGCTGAATCAGGGCCAAAACGATCGGGAGATCACAATGTCTGGAAAACTTATCCATGTAATTCCATGTAACTAGACATCTTAAACCAGGTATGTTGAACTGAATTAATACTTGTATCCAGCAGGAGACAGGCAACTAGTTTAAAGTAAACTGAGGGTAAAAATGTGGTTTGCAAGCAAGAAAAAAAATAGGAGGATATTGTTTGCTCCAGGATTGAAAGATTCTGACATTGGTATCACAAGGATAGATTTATTCTATCAAATTTGTTTCGCTGGATTCTCTTCTGTATACATGCCCTTTCATTTCAACATGCTACAGGTTCTTGGACTGCTGATCTCCAGGGGAGTTTTCCAAGTTTTCCAGTTTTCTGCTCACCAACCTTGCATGACAAGGGTATTGATCTTTCCGATTTTTACTGACACACCCGAGTACGAGTAGTTCTCTCATTGCCTCCTGGTTTCCTGCTTGTTCCGTATTCGCAACCCTTGAAAGATTTTAGCGCTCGTGCTGTGCAGAAAAGAAGGAAAAGGAAAAAAGTTCCCCCGTAGGATCCATTTCTGGGCCGTAATCTCCAGAAGCAAAAGCTCTCGAGCAGGATCAGCATTTCCCGAGATGGTACAAGATCAGCCTGTTTGATGATATTAACTTGGATTCACGGTTCCACTAACCTGCCGAACTAAGCCTGTCGTTGGCTGACGCCTTGATTCCAGTTGATAATCAGATATCGGTAGTGGTGTTTAAGAGTTTTTGGGGCAGGTTCCATTTTCCCCTGATGATTCAGAAATTGTGTCATGACGATAATTGACAGCACCGCCCTCCGCACACCCAAGATATCAATAGTGGCAGCCACAACAACAACCGCAATAACCTTTGCAAACCTTTGGAACTTTTATCGAGCTCTGATAACTGCTGGATGGGTGACTGTTGGGTTGGTATTATTATTTATCTATTTATTTATTTATCTGCCTATTTCCCTCCTAGGAGGGAGGGGTTCAAACCCGGGAATAGCGTGTATATAAAGATATGTGCATTCAGTGCGTACGCGTACAGTGCAGCGCTGCTTCTCTCTCTCTTCCCTTCCAAGAGATCTCGTGCGGAGGGGGAGAGGGGGGGAAGGAAGTAATATCATAACAGCTCCAGTTTGTTTGCTCTGCTTACTTACTCACTTACTGCCCTGTCTTTGCCCTGCCCTTCTACCTTATTTACTTTGTCGATGGATCTCCTCTCCCAACACCCATCTACCCCCGTTCTGAACCCCATAAACACCCGTTCTGCGAGTAAATTCTGCAAACAGAGAGAGAAGAGTAAGGGAGCTTTCTCACCTCTGATAGTCGACCTTATTTACCTTTTTCTCTGTCAAGCCTTTTTTTCTTTTTTAATCTACTGCTATTATACCACCACCACCACCACCACCACCACCACCGCTACTACCACCACCACATCCGCTAACTCACCGCACTATCCCACCGGTACCCTCTCCATCGCCTGTCAGTCGCGATTGAACCGAGTTTGTCATAATACTGTAACCCTCCCTGGCTCCTATCTATTCATCCATCTATCCATCCATCTATTTATTTATACTTATTTCTGTTTTTTGAGACCGATAGGCCGGCAGAAAAAAGAAAACAGGCCTCCCCATCTCTAAAGTCCAAAACCAAAACCTCCCCGCAGAATATACAGCAAAAAGTCCCACACCCCACACCCCCCCTCCTTCCCGGAGCATCGGGTGCCGGTAGCAAATAGCAGCTTCAGAAAAGGGGGACAAAAACAAAAAAAAACTTCGCAACGCCGAAAAGAACGTACGGTACTGTTCACAGCATAACCTCCTTTCCCCACTTACACCCACCACCCCACCTTTCGAAAGGAACAAGTCTGTACTGCGCGGAAAAAGAGGTTTTAATTATCATTTTGGATGACTTCTCCTCCTACCACTACAGCTTCACCTGCCGAGAGAGAAGTTCGTCCGACGTCAATCGCGTGGAGGACAGACCTGCCTGAGCGACCCTCCTCAGAAAGTCGTCGTCGCCAGTCGTCCTTAGTCTCCAGTGTTGGAAGCGTTAGCCTACCGGCCGGATCTGTCCGGGCAGACCGTCAGAGATTGCTATCATCTCCTCCTCCGCCTCCGTTAGTTTCCCCCAATTCGCACCCCTCCCTTCTTTTCCTCCTTCACCAAATTCCCCCTACTATCTGCTCTTGTCCCCTCTCTAGCCCCCACCCCCGCAATTCTTACCCCACACCCCCGGCTTTTTATGCTCTCCCTCCTCCGTCTCCAGACCTCCTTCCTTATCCGTCTCCTCTCCTGTTTTTCTTTTTATAGTCATTTCCTTTTCTCTCGAGGAATAAAGCATGAGTGACTCCGGACTAACATCTCTTCACGTGGGGGGTGATAGTACTTTTCTCAAGCGGGTTTCGTTCGATACATTCGACAATAAAGATGCCTCTGACTTTTCCCTCACGCTGAAGTCTAAACACAAGGACTACGCATACACTCGAAGGTCCCGGACATTTCTTTGTGGAACTGATCAGAACGACTACTCTGAGTTTGCGCTGGAATGGCTAATCGACGAGCTTGTCGATGATGGCGACGAGGTGGTCTGCTTGAGGGTTGTCGATAAGGATAGCAAGATTAGCAGCGATGCAGCCTTACAGGAACGCCAGTATAGGCATGAAGCCCAGAATCTCCTCGACCAGATCATCGAAAAGAATGAGGACGATAAGACTATATCTATTATCCTGGAGTTCGCCGTGGGCAAGGTTCATGAGACGATTCAGAGAATGGTGGGTTTCTTCTATTCTGTAGGCTTTTTGACATTTTGTTATTATCTCCGGACTTTACTTACCAGCCCCCCGCCGCAGATTCATATATACGAACCCGTTATATTGATCGTAGGGACCCGCGGCCGATCACTCGGCGGTCTTCAAGGCCTCCTCCCGGGGTCAGTGTCAAAGTACTGTCTCCAGCACTCCCCGGTACCAGTCATTGTCGTTCGGCCCTCCTCAAAGAGGGACAAGAAGAAGGCCAAGAGAAAAGCGGACCCGGGCAGGAAGGTCTACCAGGAGATGCTACACAGCTCCGACACTGTCTTCACCAATCACGGGAATCACAGCCGCAAGAGCGTGTCTGGGGTTATCGAGGCCATGTCCAACACGTCAATAAGCTCCATGGGCGAGCCCATCAGCCAGAATAGCCCTGGGGGCGATGTCTCGCCAAAAACTTTGGTTCCTGCTAACGGGGGGGGAGGCGGGAACTCACCTGAATCCGAATCGCCGACCCCCAGCTCTGAAATCTTTGGTGATGGTGGTGGGGCTGGGTTTGATGTGGAGGGGGTTAGGTGATTTTCTTCTTCCTATCCTGGTCTGAGCTGGTGGTGGAGGGATTTCGTTTGGCGCCTCTTTATTATTATACCTGTTTTTGCTAGTTTTTGTTTTTACTTGTCTCCTCTCTGGTTATGTTTGTGTTTCTAGGTTGCGGTTGCTGGGCTCAATTAGGTCGTTCTTCCCTTCTGCGTTTTTCGCGGACGATGGTTCTGGGTTTCTCCCTCGTCAAAGTATTCTCAATCTTTTCTTACTCTACCCCTGTTTCTTTCTTTGAGTGACTAGGATCGCATTGGTTGTATTATATAATATCGGCTTTGAAGGGTTTTCTTTACTTCACTTCATCCTTTTTTTTCCATTCGTCATTCCTGATCCTATGGCGGTTGGATGACTTGCACTCGAGGCAATAAAGGCACTCTTTCCTCAGTTCTCAGTGACATGGCGCAATTTTTTACAAGAATAAATGGTGCTGTTATATAATACTAGTTACGTAGGTTACGTTAGGTAGCCAGGTAGATAGGTGATCGTATATACGAGATAGCCCGGGAGGAGCTCCCGCGCTACACACAACCTGCAAGACACAAAAAAGCTATACCCGCGCTCGTACCCTTGGCGCGAATCCCACCCTCGTGCCGCGGCAGATCTATTCGACTCGTGCTGTGCAGTCTCCAACGGGGGGGGGGGTGCATGACGGATACCAGCCAATGATGGACAGGGGTATTTCGCACGCAACAGGTGAATTCGTCAAAATGGGGCAGAGTCGTCACCCGCTGGTTTTCGTCGTGGCTCCGTTTGAAGACAATAATCACCCTACTGGTAACTTACTGCACTCCGTACTGCACTGCACCACCCCCGGCCCAACCCACCCGAGGCTGTCACGGCGCAGCACTACCGCAGGCCAATATCGAATCGATAAGATCCGCGCATGCAAGAGCCACCTTTAGCACAACCCATGCGGAGGAAAGCATCAACAAAATGGCAACTTTCTTTTGGCTCTAAGTCTTTGGGTCGTTGAGATGTCCTTCCTTCCTTCCGTTGGGTACCTATCACACTCGGATCCCCGTAAACAAGCCACAACCGCATGGAAGGTGGTGTGTGGTGCGCAGTGCGTTGGGGACATAAAACGGGAAAACGAGCAAGTAAACAAACAAGCAAGCAAACAATCACACACACATTCATTTCATTTCCTGCACGCATATATGAGGAGCGCGTGCGTGTGTGTGTGTAGGAATCAATGGGAAGGTTTTTATGTTCCCGCATGTGTGTGTGGGGGGCCGGACTAACAGACACGTTTTTTCGAATATGATATAATGTCATTTTTCGTTGGAGGGTTATCGCATCGTACGGAGATTTTGGCTTTGCACGTGAGGGGGGATTTCCGGTGCTGGGCTTGTATGATATTATATATAATAATAATATGTTAGGATTGCCGGGTGGGAGGTATGATGTATACCGGCACGTGGTTGCCGTGCTGGGGGTTGTGTAGGTGTGGGAGTAGTAGTGGTTGTTTTTGTGGTGTGGTTTTGAAGTTGAGGCGTTGGGGTGAAGTATGCGAGTGAGTGGTTGTGATTCTTGTGCACAATGGTCTATAGTGCCGGGGGGGGGGATCAGTGTCAACTGGATGGATTTATCCCCTGCAGTGGTGATAGTGCCGAATTTCCCTACATCACGCTAAAATACAAACTAAAAAATTAGCTCCCCACCTTTCCAGATATGTGAATTGAGTGATATCAAAAGCATTTCAGGTCAAGTTATGATGCAGATCTTTTTCCATCAACAGGAACACTAAACCTGATATGAGAGCGATGTTAGCCGTAGTTGTGAGGCAATGCAACTGTTGAGATTTTACTAACAAACATCCCGAGTCAGGTGATAGCTCTACACCGCCATGAGATTGAATCCACCAATCCAAGAAATACGCTAATCTTGCTAGTGCCTCTTTAGCACGATGTAGGGAAATTCGGCACTATCACCACTGCAGGGGATAAGGGTTGTAATATGGTGTGGCTTGGAGTGAAAAGAACTTGGAAATGTGTGGAGAGTAATGCGGACGAACAAAAGTACCGTTTTCTCGACGGGTAGCGGGAGGCTGGGGAACACTATCTGTTGCATCGGTGGACACCAGACTGTTGACGCCCCTCCGCCCCCCCCCCCCCCCCCGCTTTCGAACCGGATTTCACTGTATATTACCGTCCTGTGGCTGAGCGCAGGGGGTCGGGGGGTATGATAGCTTCATAGCACATAGTGCCGGAAATAATGTGCGCGAAACAAGGGATTGAAGAGGGAGTAAAAACTGGTTCGCTGTGAGAACTGTATGGTTTGTATACTAGAAGGAAGATCAGATAGAATTGCGGGTTGTCTCTTGTGTGTTGATTGCTACTTGGGTGCTGCTGGGCTATGGTATTTATACCCGTGAAAGGTATTGTCTATATACAGTGCTAATGATCTCAGTCCCGCTATTATCTGCCTGACATATATACTTCCATCACGTTGAAGCTATTTTTCCAGCACGTGGGAATGGATAGGGTGTGCGGGGTCCGATCATCTGTTCGGAACATGGGTTTGTTGATGGATTTCTGGGCGCTACCTGCTGCGCTCCTCCCCGCCTTAATCATGTGCATTGGGAAGAGGAGGAGGAGGACGAGGACACGAGTGCGAATGGCCACTCGGGTGAACTTGCACGTCTATCAGAAAACAGTCCATCTTGGGAGGACCAAAGGGCTACCAACTTGGAGGGTCATGATGGGTCGTACTTAACGATAGGCGACTCATCTGCGCTTCTCTCTAGCTTAACTGTATATCTGGGACTACAGTGAAAGCAGTCGTATTGGCCATTCAATCGTCTCTGAAGGGCTCTTACCTAGGAGGATCTGATGGAAAAGTTGAGAGTCCTCGAAATGTCTGCCAGGGTGGTGGATGATTACGGATGTTGCATTGGGGAATTATCGGTGGGGTAGCTCGGGTATACGCTAGAGGGGTCTTTCTACTATCAGATTTGACCTTTGAGAAGGTGTTGGAGGGGAGATTGGGTGGGCGGGGTGCCTTAGCGGGCGATCTAAGCTAGGCGGAGAGGGGAAGGGGAGGGAGGCGATATATCAAATAGAAAGGTAGAAAGAGAAGACTTGAGAGAGTGTGTAAAAAATTACAGGTTTATAATGAAGAATGCTATGTACTGCGATGATATGTAAAATAGAGAGGTAGAAGGAGAAGACTTGAGAGAGTGTAAAAGATTACAAGTTTATAATAAAGAATGCTATGTACTGCGATGATATATAAAATAGAGAAGTAGAAGGAGAAGGCTTGAGAGAGTGTGTGTAAAATATTACAAGTTTATTATAATAAAGAATGCTATGTACTGCGTAATACCTCCTCCTCACATCATATCCCAATAAGAAAAAACCCCTTTCGCATACTATTGACTCACCAGAATAGCTTTATGATCATTGTTCCCTATCTTAAAGTTCTTATAAAATAAGGAACAGTCAGATAGATTGCACGATTTATTTAGCAAATCATCATTTGAGTTAAAATCCTTCCATTTCCTAGAGAGAGTACACCATTTGGGTCGGCTCACGCGTTATATATAAAGGAGCGGGTAAATATCAAATACAAGGGAAGAGAGGGTTTTTAGTTATCCAAAATTGCTGATAAAGGATTTCCGTCATCATCCTTTTCTGAAGGCCCTGCTTGGTTGCGGCGGCCCCGTTATCCCATACAAATGACCGTTTCAAAAAGGGAGCGAAGGCCCTTTTCACAGAGAGCAGAAACGGTCACCCAACGGGACGGGGCCATTGCAACCAAACAAAACAAAACAAAACAAAACAAAACAAAACAAAACAGCTCAGCTGTTGTCGTCCTTTTAGTCCTTGGTACTCCTGCGGCCCTTATGGCCTTTTCGGTCTTCCATATTTGTGGCAGTTGTCGTTGTGTTGAGCGTTTGTGTTGAGAGAGGGAATGGTGAAGGAAAGTTGAAGGAGGGAAAGTGCGGAGGAATGATCCCTTTATATAGACGTATTTGCCAATCAGCCCTATCCACAGATGTAGGGAAGTAGGGCTGCCAATAGTTCGTATCATATGTACTGTGTATTCCTCTCACGACTAACCCTGACTATCTTTTTCTACGATCTTTTTTGTCCGATCTGATAAGAATATAAGAAACATTTTCAACCTGATTTACCCACCACGACGCTTTCTTGCTTGCTGGGAGCGGACCCCCCCGCCCGGCACTAATGAGGCATCCCTAGAAAGCCGGGCGGAATGCAAGAAAGAAAGAAAGAAAGAAAAAAACCTTCACAAAACACTAGAGCGAGCAGAAGACTATAGTGAGATAACACACATGGGAGCAAGTAAGGAGGCTCGAGGTCTCGAGTGGGCCTTTGCTAGTCTATATATGTATTACAATATCATAATATTCATATCATACTTCTCAACTTAAACTCTACACTATCAATCCTCCCCCCCCCCCCCCTCCCACCAGGTTTTATCTTATATATACACCATTCAGTTACAATCCAACACCACCAAGTGTAATATCACACTTCAAAAGCGCTCACCTACCTACCTACTACATATCATACTAACCATGACCTGTAAGAACCCCCAATCCCCCCGCATCGTAGATTGATCCCTCGTTGGGTCTCTTTGCCCGCTCGTGACGACAACATAGCCATTGTCGGAAGTATTACTTCAATGTGATGTGCGGTACAGATATGTTCGGCCAGTGGCCAGGCTACTTGGGATGTGGGGTACAAGGAAGTAACTAGAGTCATATTGATGTATGTTGATACTGCGCATTGCTATAAAGTACCGCAGCCTCAGGGCGCGTCTATAGGCGAGCAAGCAAGATAGAATCAATCTCTCTCTTTCTCTCATTGTTCAAGTCCTATTACTTTACACTGCATCTCCGGCCTCTTCTGCGGGACCCCCGACAGCCATGTGGAAAATAGAACGAGTGAGGTCCCATGTCCTGACTCATCCCCCATCCCCAACCCCCCCCCCCACCAGCTCGTGTGGAGGGACGCTAAAAGCCTCCAAAGCCTCCATCGTAGCCTCAACATTCCAACAGCAACATGGCGCAGCGGAAGCGCGCCGGGCTCATAACCCGGAGGTCGCACGATCGAAACGTGCTGTTGCTAGACTTTTTTTGACTTTTTTTTTTTTGCACTTTCATTTTTGGATCGGAATGACATCGATTATTGTATATGGTTACAGTATAGAAACTGCGGCGGTGGGGTGGGGGATTTTTTTTTTTTTGGGGGGGGGGGGGGGAGATGAGATGGGATGGGATGGGATAGGGTGGCGACGGTGGGGCAAGTTTATCACTGTGCTTGTGTCAGTTGTGTTCCATACCTGGCGATGGGATGGGAGGGTCCTGGCGCGATATGGTTGATATTAAGCTTGTAGAAGTCTTCATACCGTGGCCGATGGGAATGAGAGGGAGGGAGGGAGTCTGATTGAACTGGCCTTCCCTGTTGAATTGAAATGCACTGGTTGCCTGCGTTTTTTTGTCACTTGATATGGGGATTTCGCAGACGGTTAAATTTCGAGTGATTGCTGATGCGCAATTGTCCCGGATCTCCAATTACAAAGCGCCTCGCAGTTTCTTCAGCCAAGCCAAGATAGAAAAAAGCATTAGGAAAGCAAAGTATAGAATGAGAAGCCGAAAAAAGGATAAAAAATGCTCAGGAATGGACAAGTGGATTGTGGTATGGCTTGATTCTGTGATACGAACACCAGGCTACAATACAGGTATGCTGGATGGTGAGAAATGGCGGATGGAGATTACATAGAATAGAAAGAGAGAAGGGGGGAAAGCGAGAGATATTTTGGCGGTATGTGTCATAGTGGTATAGCAAACAAACTGAACTTCGAAGGAAAGGGGGATTAAAAAAAGAAAGACAAAACCCTCCAGGGACCGAAAATGAGACACCAACAAAAGCAGACAGAAAGAAAAGGTGAGATATCTGGTTTATGAGAGGAAAGTGTGATAACTAACTGCTAGTTTGGGAGTAAACTGGGGAGTGCAAGGTGGGCTAGAGAAGGAAACGAAGAGTGTCCCGATAAAATTCGAGGCATCCCAATTCAATTGGGAATCACCAACCGCCATCCTTTCCACCCCCGTTAGTAACGCTGTCCGCCCAGTCTTCTGTTTCCTCCGCATCGTCACTGGTATCCCAACCGTTTTCTCCGCTATCAAGCGCGAGTACGTTGAAGCGATTAGATATCTTTCGTTCTGGCTCCGTTTTAGGCTCCTGTTTTGGCTTGTAGGCCTTGAAATCCGGGAGAGATTTGGCACATTCATCGGCACCGAACTCAATTTTAGTGCCCTTGTAATATGCTCTAGACTTGAGGCACGTCCTAGCAAAGCAAGCTACACAGACAGAGTTAAGGTTAACTTGAACAGAGTTCCTGGGCTTGTCAAATACAATCTTTTCGATGGAAAGGTTGGCGATGTGGTCGAGGTCATCTCTCAAGCGAGTCTCGGTCAATGTAGAGGGGATGTTTCTCAAGTGGAGATTGCGGGTGGCCCCGGAGTGTATTTGTCGAAGTATATTTGGCAATACAACAAATTGGCGGGCCTGCTCACGCCATTCGACGTTGACCTGCTGCCATTAGTTGCCATTGCTGACGCATCGGACGTTTGAATTGAGTGCTGAGGCTCACCCTGCGACCGTCGATGTAGACATCATTCTTCTTTGCATATCTATAAAAGGCCTCAGCGGATTGGGGATGCAAAAATGAAATGGATCCGCAATGATCGCCTGGTTTCATCCAGGCATCAACAACCATTCCGCCCCTGATGGCCTCTAAGAAGCTGGAATATGTGACCTTTTCAGGAAGACGTGAAAAGAACAATGTTCTATTTCCAACAGAATCATTTTTATAGCCATTACCGCCCCCACCTATACCTCCCCGTCTGAGCCCCGGACTATCCTGCCTTTCTGTTCCGTCGCTACCCGCATAATCATCCGGTTCTCGATAACTATCACGACTGAGCCCGCTGTTAGGGTACCCGTGGGAGGGCTGACTGGTGTAGTGTTGTGGCTGGGTTCGGAAGGAGGTCGATGATGTTGGAAAGCTCTGAACTGCAGAGGAGCTAAGTTGATCATAGTTCAAGTTGACGCCGCCATTCTCAGAGGGTGTTGTTAAGGGTTGAGAGCCTCTACGACCATTCCGTTCGCTAAGATTGTGGGCGTCTGCCCTATCAAGTCCCGCATTGATAAGAAGCTGTTGGACAGAGTGTTAGCGGGAAAGTGTGAAAGGAGGAGGTAGTAGAAACCTCGAGATTCTCGACGGTAACACCCCCGCGGATAAGAGCAGTACGCAGGGCCTCTAAATAGCCATGTTATCAGCCACCTTTGTTTTGCAAAGTGACGAGCCTCTCTCTCTCGGCAACCCACATCCCAGTAATTCGCCGTAAGATTCTAATGCAAACAATAGAGAGGGGTTATTACTGTACTCCTTTGCTGTCTCGACTAAGTTTTCAAGGTGATTTCTTGTAACTGTTACGACATTCGTACCCCCGTTGCTATCAGGCTCACTCCCATGTACCTGCCTCAAGCCGAATCAGCACTTTTTCCCGTGCGTTTACACCCCGCCTCACGACTCACTCGAGAAAGCTTGAAATTTGGTAGCAAACTCCTGAGATTGAGGGAGAGTGTTTCCACTTACATTCGCCTTCCGCAGAAGGGTTTCAAAGTAGGATTTATCAATGGTAACAGTAGTAGACATTGCGGGGGGGCGTTTAAATAGGAGTGATCGAGGGAAGATCAAATCAGAAGAGAAATCCCGGGAGGAAGGAGGAGGCGGTGGGGTGCTGGGCGGGAGGGAAAAAAGAAATAGGTTTGTCGAGTTTGTCTGCAGTCTTCAGGAAGGGCAGCAACAGCCACAACAGGCGGGTCCACGGCCCACCAACAGTCTCGGCGAAACCAAGTCATTTCGGCTCAGTTGCAGCCTCCCTACCAAGCTTTTTCCTGGTGCTACTTGCAACGACGAAGTTAGGGGATTTACTACGGTAGGGCATTCCTGGTGTGGTGTGCGGATCTGCACGAGGGGTTACGATCTGCAGGTGAGGTAGGTGCACGCCAAACCTGAAGAGATACAGTATGGTACCTTCCATCCCCGGAATCTCAACCAACAACCCATCCATTGCCTGATACCACGCTAAATTTCCGTTAACCTCTCCAAGCCCGTTATCAATCTATCAGTTAACTGTGCATTTTCAGCCCCGCGCGGCATTGATGCTTTTAAATGGAGGACAGTATCGGGGTGACTAAAATAGCCTGCCCGCTGCATCCGCTAAGCGGGGAAGAAGAGGAGGGGGGAAAAAGGAAATAACTAATAATACAGTTGCACCTAGCTATTGAACCCTTCTAGTGAATCTCTGTCTATAAAGAACAGTGCCTCGCAGCCACACTAGTGAATTTACAGTTGCACCTCGTTATAGTGGAACTATTTATGCGGGAACCTCGCGATAGCGAATGAATATTCTTTGCATGTGTATAACGAATAGCCCATAGACGCTAATTTTTGGTGAGGGAAAAAAGTCTGCAATTAGGGTAGTTTAGTAACTAGAGAGAGACCAAAATAGATCAAAATTGCTGGTTTTCGAATGAAAACAGCATGGAAAAAAAATAAAAATGTTAATTTGCTATAATAGCACCCACACAAAAAAGTGTAGGATTTTTCCTTCAATTCTCCTACAGTAGTGAGGGGTAGAATGCCCTTTCCTTCAAGGTACTTGCCAAGACCAGGGTTTTTGTATGAGAAAGATACTGTACATTGCAACACACCTCGGGCACCCAATGTAACTTATCATGTAAGTGGTAAACCGGGTGGGGGGGATTAGGCAGAAAGAGAGATGGCTAGAGAATGGGGTTTGGGTGGAGGGAAGAGGGTAGAGGGTAGAGGGTTTGGAGGAGCAATGAGGAAAGGTAATGCGGTTTAGAGTATTGAGGTTGGGTAGGCAAGGTCCCACAGGAAGCCCGAAGAGAATAAAGGCGTTAAAAAAAAGTCCTGTGAACCGTTGGCGTAGTTGCTGGAGCATATCGTCCTCTGAGTGGTTGGGAAGCCACTGGGGCCAATCAGAAGGGCTTGGACAGACTTACCATTCACCCCCGGTACTGTGGCACCTCGTTATAACGGAATATTTTGTACGGGAACCTCGCTATCACGAATGAACCTCCTAGGAATATCTACCCCTGCTCCTATACAAATGGACCTAGCCGTAAGGAATTTCTTCCAAAACCTCGCCATAACGAACGAAAAATCCCCTCGAATCCCAAACTCCTAGCGTTCTTTATAACGAGGTGCGATGAGTTTTCATCTGGTCGTGATGCATACGTGGATAGATCCCGTGCTCGAATCATGCGGGATGCAGTTCATCTCCCAAGATAATAATAAATTGAATCGCCATCGAGATACCGGCGTTACACGGCGAGTGGATAGTTCGGTTTCCAAGTCCTAGTCCAATGGCATGCCGTTGGATTTCTATTTATATACGGGGGAGGGGAATCAAAGGGGGGCACACAGGATGGTAGAGGGCAAGGAAGATGGTCCCTTCACTGCAAATCTGATAGCTATCAGAGCGGGTATGGGGTGAGTTTTGAGGGGTGGAAAGTCGAGTCGGTGGGTGACAGCGTTTAGCCTGGGAACTCTTGCGCTTGCACGATACCGGCGTGGAACTTTCTTCGATCCCAGGGCGGAGGTTGTCGTCCCAGTAGGCCATGTCTGGAATAGCGCAATTCGACGCTTTTCAGGTCAGTGGGTGCCCACGGTGTTGGCCGCAGTAAGACAGATCGGGATTTTTTTATTTTTGTTCGAGGCTCACTGTGCCGCATTCTGCCGCACACTAAATACCGGTAGTCTAGAGGTAAAAGAGGGCCTTCTGGGGATCAAGGGAAAATGATAGGTGTTGGAGGTCTTTCTCCCCCACTAATCTTTCAACGTCCCTTTGGGCGCAGTACCGACATCTTTAAGCATGGTGGTGAGTGATGTGGGTGATGCATCTTACCAGACCCACATTATACTACGTGAGCTGGACGTGCTGGCACTGTTCGGTACCAGACTTGAACGAGCGAATGCCATTTAGTTGTCGTACGGTACATTGCATGGATTGGATCCGTAGGCATATAGTACTCTTACTCTGGTCGGGTATCTAGGAAGGGGTTTCTGTGGTGTGTAACAAAAAGCCCTCCCTTGTACATAGGAATTTAGATGTCGGATAGCAGCCCCTCATAGTTTATTTCAAGCGTTTGGGGTCAAACGATGCATAGAGTATCCCACAATAGGGTATGATATTGGGCCCCAAGTGTATTGGCATGATGCGATAACCAAAGCGCCCCACTTGAGCAGGAACCTCTGTGGTTCCACGGAAATTCGCACGTGTTCTGTTAGGGATCAGTTCTACGGTAGGCTGGGTTGCTCGTGCACACTCTTTGTTTCTACAGTGCATGCACGGTACAGTGCTCGAACGGCCACCCGAATCTGGTGGCATCCCAACGATCGGATAGCTCCATGTTTCTTTACCACATTTTTCATGGTGTCATAAGTTGTTTTGTGGGTAGTGAGTTGTGGGTTAGACTGTACGGTACTGTATAAGCCATAATAACAGTTTTGTTATACCACAATTGTCTCACACCTGACAGTAACATATTCCCTCTGGTGCCTAGAGTTTACGGCAATCCCTGTCGTCAGATCGGACATTTCGCGATTGACAGGCTGGCCCACCTATAATATCCATCCTTGGGGTTACTACCGTGGGCTTGCCGAGCCTTTCCTTTGTTCAGGCCTTAACCTCCTGGCCCAAAAAATCTCCCATCAAGCGGAAAACCTTACTTTACCCTCCCCCAACAGAGCCTCGGTTTCTGTTGATGGAGTAAAGTAACGGGTGAGAAGGTGCGATCATCCATCGCTTCCCGCTTCTCCCCTTTCAGCAGAGCAGTCAACGTCAAGTCTGGTTTGCCATGTTGGCCCCACCGTAACTCTCCCCCACAGTTTTATCCTCTTTTCCCATCATATCATAATCCCCCTGCCTGTTCAACTTCGATCTTTAAATATTCATCAACCTCGTAGCTCTGCACGTTCCTTCGCCTTCCACTCCTCACCTTCTCCGAGGAAAATAATTAAAAAGAGAAACTCTCATTCTTATCCCTATCCTTATCCTTAACCCTCTTACCTCCTCTTGGTCTTTCGTCTCGGCATCGAAGTCTTGCCCCTCCCTTGTTGCTGCCTGTCCTCATCTCGATCTACCGTATTTATCTTCTCCACAAGCGCGGGCCCGGCCCCCCCCGGAATCTCCTCGCCACAACTCTCTCATCTTCTCTTCCCTTCCTTCTATACCTCCCTTTCATCCACTCTCTTTGTGGGGAGAATTTGTACACATCTTCCCCATTAATCCATTTTCTCTGCTCTAAATATAAAATTCTCCCATCCCCTCCCCTCCCTTCCCCCACATCCCCCCACCGAATTCGAGAATTGACTGTCACAAGTTTGATTGCGGCTTTTGCGCAAGTGAGGAACGATTCGGTAGCCATCCAGAGAAAAAGCACGTGTACAGGAAAATTTGGGGTTTTTTTTTCCTTGTTCACACTCCGGTTTGCGCTTCCTTGGGGCGGCATCAATATATCATCCTTATCAACCTCTAAGCTTCTCCACCGTTCAACGAACAGCCTTCACCCTTTCACAATCATCTTCACACCTCAACCTCAAATTCTTCACTGCTTGTCTTGGCCGGTGCATTTTTCACCAGGACACTCTCTTCGGGCCACGGTCAATCGATCATGGCTCAAAATTCAGGAGCCGCTGCCGGCGGTCCTCGTTCAAAACATGCCAATGGCTCAGCCCTCTGCGATAAGTGGTATAGATACGGTAAGCAAGCGTAATAGCTTTTGCGCAGCTCCATATCCTTTTATTTCTACACGAGATTTTATAGCAGACACCACACCACGGCTTTGGCCCACCCGATTTCCCTTCGCATTTGCTAATTACAATTTCTTGGGATAGGGAGATGTAGTCGCCTGGATTGTGGGTTTGAGCATCGCGATGCTTTGCCGGGCAAGGATATTATTCCACCATGCCATGATTACCTTACATTAAGAGGTAGTGACTGATTTCCTCGTTTTCGAGCTAAAGCGAAGTACTAATAGAGCATGTAGATAAATGCCCTTTAGGAACTAACTGCAAACTCCTTCATAGTAAGAAGCCTACACTTGTCCCAGCCAAGAAATCATCAAAAGCCTCAGGAAGGTCTAGAGGCAGTGGGATCGGCTGTGCCTCCTCCGTGGTTCCGGAGCGACCTACTTTTGTCCTCCCGGTCATGTCGAAGGCCCATGAGAATGACAAGGCTTCTTCCATAGTCAAGCCGAATGCTGTGCCAAATCCACCCGGAAGGTCGAGTGGCGGAGAGGGCGGCGGTATCGCCTTTCGCGCGGAAAATTCGAGACGAGAGAACAGCAGAGGCTCTCATTTGGCTCATGAGAGATTTACTGTGGTTAAAGGAGACGACAGGGCCGGCGCCGCAAACGCACCACGTCCTCCTCCCAAACCGCCTGTCGCATACTCCGACCACGTGCAAAATATAGCTCATTCCAAGGAGAGAGACGACTGGAGGAACAGAAGGTCATTGCTTACCACGCATGGCGCACGGGTAGTCCCAAGAGAGCCCAAGGTTGAATTGAGTCAGTTGGGCGATGATACCTGTGATGGCAAAAATGATGGGGGTGTGTCATTGGAGATTCTGGGTCCCGAAACTTCAGCCGTCGATATCCCACCCCTGGGTTTTCACCCTTCGAAGCGGAAAGCCGATGTTACTGCCAAGACACCAAACACGAGAATAGACCATAAAGCTAGATCCATCAACCTCGAGCCTACCTATCAAGCCAAGCCTATTCCTCAGGGCAATCCTAAGTATAGGAATTCGTCCAGCGATGGATGCGATTTTCGCAGCCCCAGGGCTCCCGTGCCTCCAACGGCTTACCATGCGCGAGTGATAACTAGTGACTCTGACCGCCGGATTGAAGAATCTCGAACAATTGGCCGAGGTATTGAGCCGAAACCGCCCATTTCAGACTCACTCAAGACATTCCTAAAGACCCCGCGTGCAGAGAACTTTGGTTGCAACACCGAGGAAGACGAGTTGTTTCAGATATCAAGTGGCGGCGTCCGCCTCCTAGACAGGTTCGCAAGGCAGTATGCATCAGACCCAGATGCTATCCAGGAGAAATATGGCCATCTGGGTTTCCTCCTTCAGGCCGATCAGAGACGGGATTTTTCTCAACTTAGATACACTGCCGAGACTGACCGGTCCATGTTCTGGCAGTTGGATCCAGTTCGTTTTCGCGGGGTTGACCCCGGAAAAATTAAGCCCGAAGTCAGTCCGCAGAATGAGGTATCCGGCGGTTTTGCCCAAAAGGCCTCCGGGGGGGTTTCCATTCCGAGCCAAGGCCCCTCGGGGTGGGGCCCTGATGTTTCCCAAAACCCGCACTGCCCTTACATTCAGTTTACCCGTACCATGAGTGAATACAGTGTTTCCTCTGGTGGGGCTTCTCCCTGTCCCGCAGAGATTACTCCAAAAGAGCATGGAGGAGGCTATCCACCGAAGAACCAATTGAGCCACAATGATCATCCGTGCGCTGTTCTAGGGAGCCGTCGGGGTGCCTGCTCGGGAAACAGATACAATGGTCAATTCCGGGCGATCCCAGCGGATGTCGATAGAATGTCTCTCGGAAAAAATGGTGGCGCTTTTAGTGATCGCTCGGGGTTTACTACAGCCGTCTCTACGGGGCCCTTAACGGATATAGCTAGCGCTGTGACTGTTGAATCCTTAGATTTAACTACGCCAAGGCATAAGGGACTTTTATCTGAAAACAACGCCACTTTTTACCCCAACGAGAGAGCCCTCGAACATGCGAACGGTGAATTTTCTCGAAGTGAAGAGAACGAAACTCTACTCAAGCCCGTTGCCAAAAAACCAGTAACAGAAGCCTATATTGCTTGCGAGATGCTGGATGTTGAAGGAGCGATGATACCTCCTTCCGCCAATGACTCAACCCCTTCTATTAGGTCTGATCCAAGCTCTTCGATCTCTGCACCACCGGACAGCCCCCCTCTATTGGGAGAAAAACGTCAATCTAGTGGATTGGACAGCGGAGGCTCTCTCGCTATTCGAAAAACTAGGGATTGTATCCAAGCAGGAAGCAAGCCAATCAAGAGCGATACTAGAACTACTAAGGAGTGCTCTGCTCGAAACGTTACAAACTATTTCGGAATAACAGTCCCCCCCAAACCAGAAAAGCCTCTCAGGGCTCCCGGTGGCTCGCGGAAGCCTTGCCTCACGCCTCGAGATGTACGTGTATTCCCCCCTTCACGCCTCCATCAACTAACAATGTTTCAGAAAGCCAAGATGGCACTTGCTGTGAGCCTGCAGAAGCCTGGTCAGTTTTCTGCTAAAGGAGAGTCTGACTCTCAACAAAGTGACTCGGAGGAATCGGAGATTCTCCCGTGGATGAATGAGTCTGATTCCGGGAATGAGACTTCTAGTGCTTGGGACTGGGATTGGGATAAGAAATCCTCCCAGACTGGCCTTACTGACGACGAGTGGAATACGGGTGTCCCCCTTGATCGAGCTATTATTGAGAGCTTTGATGGAGCAGTCGGGAATAAAACTGGACCCCCGGTGTCACAAGTGGGGCGCGTATTTGAACTGCCCGAAGATCCAGGTAGCTTCCCGAACCCCCGGAAACAAGAAACTAGGAAATTGCGCCCTACGAAAAAGTATAAGGCAAAGGAGTCAAAGGAATCGCCTAGAATGTCTGAAGGCAAAAATTGGGAGTCGCCTGTGCTGGTGGACAACGCTGGCGAGCCACAGACATCAGGAAACAGCGTTGTCAAACAATCTACTCCAGAACACAAAGCTAGGAAACCCGTATCCCATCACAAAGTCAGCAAACCCCCCATGCCTGTAAACAGAACTGGCGAGCCAACTATGTCCGAAGGGGTCGATGGCAAGTTGGTGGTATTCAGGGGCCACAACAGAAACCCACATAGGTCCCGCAATAATGGCGATGCAAGCGAGTCCGTTTCCCGTGGACGCTCCCTCGGGGGTCGCGGTGGTATCAAAAAGTTACCGGAGGAAGTGCTCTATGCGATATTTAGTTATGCCGCAGACGGTGTCTTACCAGAAGTCCAGGTTAAAACGAAGGACCTCACATACGGGTGCAGCTTTGAGGCCCCCTCAACCTTTAACAAGATTCAATATAAAGGCCTTTGCAGCGTACTCAGGACTTGTCACCGTTGGCGCACTCTCGGTCAAGAGATCCTATGCAAATACGTCAATTTGAGTGAGTGGTCGAATCTGGAGCTGTTTGCACGTACTGTATCCCAGAATCAAAATATAGGAGCCTTAGTCCGATCCCTACGAATATCAGTACGACCATTCAGCCCACAAGCGAGCTACCAAAGCTATAACAACCGTGACCGCAACTCTAGAACCGTTCCTGTGGAGCAAGTCGATGCCCTTCGTTTGCTGCCGGATTTAATGCAGGGATGCTCTCTCATTCACGTTATGTCTATTGATATGCCTAACGTGGTCCCTGCCTTCAACAAACTAGTGTCAATGCAGAAGTTCCCGAACCTTAGGGAGGTCCGTATGAGGGATGAGGGTGAGAAAATTGCAACAGGAGAGAGGGTCTGGGAAAACATTATTAGGAATACACCCGAGTTAAAGAAACTTGTGATTTCGCAAGAGCAGGATCTTTCTATGAGGAGTGCTCCTACAGCTATCAGGATCCCTGAGAACATATTCCACAGTGAAAAAGCATCTACTTTCAAATTAACCCAGATTCATCTCACTAGGTCCTACGAGATTACTGATGACATCCTCCTCCTACTCTGTAGGAAACTTAGCAGCTTAAATGATTTACTCATTATCGATTGTCCATTAGTTACATCCAAAGGTATGTTCCTGTCTTACTAATCTCCGTCCTAGCGTCACTATGACTAATGGTGGTTGTTTTTTTATAGGTATTGCGCAGGTGTTGGAAAAAATGCCCAACCAATTGACACGCCTCTCATTCTGGATTTGGATCAACCACTACGGAAATATATCCAAGAGAGAGCAAGAAATTGGCGTAGATCTCTGCCATGCCCTTAGTAAGTACGGCCAGAGTCTACAGCATATGGACATCAAGATCTTTCTTGCATGTCATCATTTGTGGCAAGACGGATTCCGCGAATTGCAACGGTGCCGCATTGTGCCGGTCCATTACCACGACTGCGTGGAGCAGAAAAACATCCGTTCATCTAACTTTAAGAGCGTCCTTGACGAAGGCCGTAATGCGGGCAAATTCCCAGCATTAACAGAATGCAGAGTTTGAAAGTAAGAATTTCCTCTCCTCCCATATTCCACCGGATGTGTGTTCTAACACATACTCTGGATTAACAGAAAAACTCAATTGCCTTGCTTGCTGTACTTTTGATTTACTTACTGGTGGCTAGAGAAAAATGTAGAAAGGAAAAAAAAAAAACTGCGCTGAAAAAAATTAAGAGAGGGAACTCTAAGGAGCATATCCCTGCCCATGACATGAACCACCGCTTCTATTCTCGGGGGGGGGTAGGTATCTAGGTCATAGAGTGCGCAATTCCTGTCATTACCACAAAGCGAAAAGCAGACACGGCGCAACACGAGGAGGGGAAGCCAAAACGGGGGGAGTACACCAAGTCGCCATCTTGAGAAACACCCCCCAACAGGGAACATCATAAATGGTTGGCAAAGACATTACCATCATTGGGTCGGAGTTTTTTGCTTCACCCCTCTTCATTTGGATTTTTTGTTCATGCATTTTTCTTAAGCTTACCTGTCCTTTCCTCTCCAAAAGGTATTGTTTTGTTTTGTTTTTAAATCGGGTGCTTGTCGGAGTTTGCAATGTTTGGGTTGGGAATTAAACTGGAGTTTGCGGGGAGGGCGGTTGGACGGGATGGAGGCCCGACGAAAAAGTTAGTGAATGTTTACATGTGGGAGACATGGCGTGCGGTCCGGTCTGTTGATTTACAGTCTTAAAAAAAAATTCCCTTTGTCTTCTATCTTTCATGTTTCTAGTGATGTCCTACCTGTATGGTATTTAAGCGCCTAGAGTACTTACTGAATGTCATCTCTCTCTTATCTCTGCTCCTACTTTCTTTGACTCTCAAAATCTTTACAGTGGCTTTTTCTCTCTCTTGCTAGACATGCGCGATAGGCTAGCCTAGATATAGTGCAATTGACGACGGACGCTCCCCCCTCTCATTCTGGGGGCGTGGTACGCGGAATGATTGACCGTGGTGAAAATCTATGCACCGCAATTCAGTCCTTGACGAACACTCGAACGTCTTGTGCAAAAGGAAAGGAAATGAAGAACGGACATCATGGCGGTGAAGTTATGTGATACGATATTATTTTTGATAGCGGAATAATGATAAGCCGCGAGGCTCGTCCTCCACCAGCCGGTAGGCACCGTGCAGTGCTTATTTACCAAGTACCGTACCGTAGGTAGCAGTAACACAGCTACTTTCGTATTTCCCAATTTCCAATCCTATATACCACGGCACTGCCCTCCTCCTCCTCCTCCTCCTCCACCACCACCACCATCAGGTAGATAATAGATGAAACGGATATAAGCAAAATGTGCTTGGCATCCTTATCGTATGGTATGTATGATACCGGTAGACTCCAAGTTCCGCAGTAATCGAAGGAGATAGAGATAAAAATAAAAATTCGTAACCCCCCATCCTCATACTGTACGGACCTCCGTTGAGGACAAGGGTTACAGTATGTCTTTCCGATAATTAATGCGGTCGAGTTGCCGTACCGGTACCATATTATTATGATACTCTTGCAAATCTTCCCCCCACATGCCCGAATACCACCATCCCATCATTACAAACCCTTCCCACTCCACCTCCCTCCCTCCCAATAAAACCCATCGCTATCATGATGATGATGATGATGATGATGATGTAGGCCGGCAGGTTCTATAAGTCTAGGCAAGTAGGCTGTGCAAAACGCCAAGATAGTGAGGCCGACAGTGAGCAACGCACAGTATTATTATCCGTAGGGTTTTGGCAGGCCCGTTGTTGTATGATAATGCAACGCACGCCTCAGGCAAACGTGCGGAGCGGAGAGAGGGAGGGAGGGAGGGAGGGAGTTACGCGTACACCCACTTCCGTAGAGTTTCTAATATGGTCCCGATGGCTGTAGTACTCGTGTCTCCGCGCCAAGATTGGGCACCTCTTTAGGAATAGCCTCCTCCCCTAACTCATAAAAAGTATACGGTAGTGCTCGGGCTGCTTAAATGGGAGTGAACAGTGCCAGTAGGTGAGGGCCAGATACAAGAATGACCTCACGATTCAAGCAACCTGGATCTGGCAGGAAATGTTATCGACTGGTTCTCCGCTGTTCATGGAGGATAGGAATTCAGTATCTACATAATTCTGGAGTCCGCAAGTTGATAGCATAGGAAACAGCAGCGCGGAAGGAAGAATCCTTTCAGGTGCTACCAGAGGGGCCACCCGTCGCTCTTTACAAGTGTAATTGGATGTCTTTCGTGCAAGTTGGATGGGCTTTTTCCCACCATGAAGCTTCTAATTAGAGGAAAGCAGCCTGCACACTACCAGTATGCTTTTTATGGGTTCGGGGAGGCTATTCCAAAAGAGGTGCCCAATCTTGGCGCGGAGACACGAGTACCGGTACTCGTACAGTACCTACCCCTCCTTGTAATAAAGTATTATATCATACCTTGAGAGAACATTGCCTATTTTAAAACAGAAGTGGAAGGTGAGGAGCGGGGATCTCTTAGATAACTAGTTTTTTGGCTGTGCTTCTATGATAACAAGTACTGTAATGGGGCTATTGTCCGAGTAGGGCTTTTGTTTCAATTGGTTCTTGCTGCCTTATCCGTGCCGATCAGTTCTGTACTCGAGTACCGTATGTATGATATATGTATGCAGTGTATGACAGGGCACGCGTGAATCAACGGATGAATGAATGAATAAGTTGGGATATGCCCGGTACTTGCACTGTACTTTTGTAAGATACGGTACTTGAACCTGGGACCTCCCACGTGCCCCCGTCCGCTTCGTACGGGACGGGGACGGGGACGGGGGCGGGTCCGGCTTGGTATTACTGTGTACTCGAGTACTCTGCACATCAATCGCAGTTCCGACGGGCAGTGTTACCGTATCCATAATATCAACACCCTCCTCCTTCAAGAAGTCGAGTTGAGCATGAAGCATGATGTTAAGGATTGCGTACTCGCTGACAGAACGGGGCGGGGTATCATGCCCCGAAGGGCTTTGTTCCCTTCCCCGCCTTGCCTTGCTCGGGCGATCGACAGAGGTTATACTCGTACGAGGTGAGGGCGATTGAGAAGATCGCAATTGTGAGTTTTTTTCCTTTTTGTTTTGTTTTTTGTTTCTCGTTCTTTTTTTCTTGGTTTTTTTGCCATCGGGTTATGATGTGATATGCACATCTACTCGTAAGTTACCGGTTTCTAGGAGGAGGGGAGGTTGTTACTGTGCATGAAATACTGCACTGTGGCTAGAAGGGGGTTCCGCTTCGTGCATGGGGCTGCCATCATGTTTGTGTGAGTTAAGGTTTCCCGAACTACCGGAATAGCTGTGCAGTGTGCACTACTCGAGTAAGCGTGAGGCTGGATCCGCCCAATGCAATGCGATAGGCGACCAGTTTACGGTATCATGATAATATCAAATCCAAGCAAGCTAACGTCTCGAATATTTGGAAAAAAGAAAGAAAAACATTCTCCTTATCAAATTCAGCCATTGCCGCCCAGCCTAGCTCGGAAAGCCCGGCAGGTCCACCTGAAAGGTGTTCCCGGGCTCCACTTCTTCTTGCAAAAAGAGCTTATGGCTTTTGCTTTTGCTCGATGTGGCTTACTCAGCCCCAAAGCCAGTAGCCAATAATATTCCTTCCGGGTGAGCAGGGGGTATCATACACAGCTTTTTTTTCTTCTGAGATCTGAGACCCCTTTTCAAACGATAGCCAATCACACACTGCGGCTATTCTCCATGTTTTACAGGGCGAGAAAGTGGAAATCTACAGTAGCGCTGGCTAGCTAGCTTAGACTATGTTCAGGTTGTCCCTTTCCTCCCCTGGTAACTTTTTTCACTTCCAAATACCATGTCTCAGTTTATATTTTATTTTTTACTTTTTCTTCTCTCTGGCAGCCTGTTTTGGAGGGGGAAGGTGAGGGAGCAGGGTCAACTCACACTCGCCAGTTACTCGAGTAGTTGGGTTCACCGTCGTGATTTCTTTTTTGCTTTTTGGAAGGATGGTGCTTTGTTAGAAAAGTGAGCGGAGCAATAAGAAGGTCCCCTTTTTTCTTCTCCAACAGTTATGAAGCACTGTCCCTGCCCTCTGCCTTACTTGACCCCTCCCTTCATTTTATATATCTGTCTGTTTGTCCGTTTGTCTATCCATCTGGTCCGCTGAAAACATTGCTGTGCCGGGTATACATCGCGCGATCCATCCGACCATAATAAAACATACGACCGCACGCAAAGAAGATCGGGGGCCAGGGAAATGGTTTCTTTTAAGAGCTTGGTTGCCACGACAGTGATCTCTGCTGGTTCGTTTGTCCCGTTTCCTTCCTCAACTTACCTTGCCTGTCTGCTGTTTGCCTGGATCGCAACGTGACAACGCACAGAGACAAATAAATGTAAAGAGAGCGTGCTAACGAAACTTGTTCTTACTCTGCTATAGCGACACTCACATACGCGCAGGGCTCTTCATCGCCAGTGCAAGGCTTCAGCAGCTCGGGTTCGAAGTTTGCGGTCAACTGGAATATCCCAGCTTCTGGGGAGGATGTCTACTTGCAGATTCAGGGACCGACGAGCGCGGGATGGGCCGGGACAGGAATTGGCTCAGCGATGAAGGGTGCCTTGATCTTTATTATTTATCAAAGTGGGAGTGGGAACGTCACGGTTTCGCCTAGACTTGGGAAGTAGGTTTTTTGCATCTCTATCTTTGTGGCTCTTCGTGGGATAGGAGAGAGGGATTCAGGCGCTGACAACGAGGACGGGACGATCTAGAGGTGAATTCGAACCGAAATACGAGTCATCAATAAAGTTTGAACTACTTGGGGGTAGCGGAGTCCAGGATGGATTAATGACTGCAAACATCAAATGTTCCTTCCCTTTCCCCCCTATTCGCCCTTCCCATACCCATGCACTAACATTCCCAAAGGCAGCAATTGCAGATCCTGGGACGGTGGCAGCCTCAACGTGAACTCGACAAGCCAAAACTTCATCTGGGCCATGGGCAACCAGAAGGTCACCTCAAGCTCCCAATCCCAATCCCTCAACCAGCACGTCCAGAACGGCTTTTACGGCCTCGACCTGACGCAGGCTACCGGGGGTGATTCGCAGAACCCATTTGCGAGCCTCAACTCGACCAGTAGCGCCTCTGGGAGTTCGAGTATCGCGGCGCCACTGACGAAGGCCGACAAAGTTCTTATTGCGCATGGTATGATATTCAGCTTTGCGAGTTATGCTATTTATTCTTGGTTGTTGTAGGATAGCATCTGGGTTGTTTTTTGTTGTTTTTGTTGTTTTTTGTTTTTTATATATATCTTGGTGTGAGTGACAGGATTACCATACGATACTCATCACCGTGCCTGGATTGCACATCTGCAGCTGCATATTTCTTACAGCCTTATTCTATAGTGTCTAATCTCCTTTATGCCAAAGATGGCGGAGGTTCAATTGTCCTTTTTTCATTATCACCGCACATTTACTCATTCATCTTGGTCGCATGAGATACCCAGGGCGAACTTCCTTTCTCCTGAAGAGTCACAACAAGAGGAAAGCCTCTATCACTTCACTTCCCAATTTGCTTATCCCGCACTGTTTGCTTGCATTTTGAAACCGTCAAACCGAAGAAAAAGGAGATGATCAAATAATAATCAAAAACCATGGTGCACATCTACAGGTGTCATAATGGGCGTAGTCTTCATCCTCTGCTTCCCCTTCGGCGCAGCACTAATCCGCCTTCTAAACAACCGTATACCGAACGCCTTCGCTCTCCACCGCGGCGTGCAAATCCTAAACTTTATACTCGCAGTGGTGGGCATGGGAATGGGCATTTGGCGGAGCGAGTTGTCCGAATCTGTATGGCCTCCTCCCTCCCTCCCTCCCTCCCTCCCCTCTTCTCCTCCTCCTGGCGGCTCCGGCGAAAATATCAATAGCCAATAATAATAACGAATAATAATAATAATAATGATATAGCATTACGAAACGCCCCACCAATACTGTGGCACAATCATAATCGCGCTCCTGGTTGTGCAAGCATCGCTCGGCCAGATCCAGCACGGTGTATACCTGAAGACGCAGAAGCGGAGCATCTGGAGTTACGGGCACATCTGGCTCGGACGTTTCGTAATCGTTTTTGGCATCATCAATGGCGGGGTTGGGCTGTCGCTGCCAAAGACAGATGCTCCCACTGGTGCCGTGATTGCGTATTCGGTCGTGGCGGGAGTGGTCGGCGTGGCGTATTTGGTGTTCTATTTTAAGAAGGAGAGGAAGAGAGAGGTAGGTAGTTCTTCTTCTTGATTTTCTTGACTTTTTTTATTTTTTTTATTTTTGAATCTACATTTGCATTTGGGGTGGAGGAGAGGTGGTGGTGGTGATGATGGTGGTGATGATGGTGATGATGGTGGTGGTGGTGGTGGTGGTGGTAGTTTCTTGTGTTATATGGGTTTTGTAATTGGTGGTGGTGGTGGTGACTTTTGCATCTTTTTCCTTACCCTTTCCTTTTCCCCTCCCCTTCCCTCTCTCTCACTCTCACTCTTTCCTTTCCATTCCATTGTGGAGTAGTAGGAATTGGTCTGGTGTCGATCCGATCTGATCTGCTGGTCTTTTCAAATCACATTATATATATCTACCAAACCCTTAATATCACCTCTCCCCCCCATCAT
>Ga0307513_10000680_pt1 | contig 48814 bp, 42 predicted proteins | sample 15_EM_MG_FD_202174 | JGI IMG/M metagenome (GOLD analysis project Ga0307513, IMG submission 202174) | Populus trichocarpa ectomycorrhiza microbial communities from riparian zone in the Pacific Northwest, United States - 15_EM | ecosystem: Host-associated > Plants > Roots > Unclassified | place... | reverse complement strand
TACCAGCTCATGTCTACCGGTAGTATACTAAGTATACTGGCCTATCCTCAATATGGTTACCACTTGGTATGCCATTCGGGCTTGAGTTTAGTCCACTGTAGCTACCTATTCGTAGGGTCGTTACAGTTAGGGTGTTGGTGGACTTCACTCTCATAACTCAATATTGCAGTCATACACCAGACACACGTTTTTAGATGGAAAGCTACCTGCAGACATTCCACCAGACAAAGGACATTTTCTTGTGTTATGTACCTCAAAGGCTACCCATGCTTAAGCAAATCGCCAGGATCAGGAGCTAAGGTAACTAATGGCAGATTAGCATGCTAAACAAGTCCACCATAGAACCATCCCTAAGTGCCGTGAGCTGGCCAAAGAAGAGAGGGTTGAAAGGTCCCATCGGCGGACAGGTTTGATATAGGGTGAGAACCACTTTGACTGTATCAAGATTCACTACCGGACTCACTTTGCCTTCTACGTGCGGCGTTTTGGATCTATATAGATGTATTCAACCGAGATCGGTAAACAAGCACATAAGGATCAGATTAAAGATGTCTACCCCAGGTCAAACAAGAATGAAGCCGCCCAACAGCTCTTGTCGCACTAGGGCCGCCAGCATGGTCTAGGAATGAGATTGCAGACAATAGAAGCACTTTAGGAAGTTGAACGTGTGATCGTGGTAGGAGATAGTGGGATGGCAATGCCAACCGGTTCAAGTCGCAACACACCACGCTGGGTACTTAAAGGCCGTATGAAGAACACCAGCATGCTGACCGAATTATGCGCACCCCGCGATATCCATTATTCCAACATGATGCAGGTGAAACTACATTTTATCAGGCAGACAGCTGCGGATAACCGGCGGTTAGCTGCGGACCCCGCTGAACTAGGGTTACTTCGGCTAGAAGGATTTGCTCAGCTTGAAATCCCAGTGGCCAACTTTGAGGAACCTGACAGGTTCCAGATCCACTGGGGCCGCTGTACGGCAACAAAGGCATTCGGGAATGATGGCCCCAGAAACGATAGGGTATGGATCTAGACTGGTGGGGAAGCAAACACGGGAGATTTACAAGAATGCGTGGTGGCTCGGTTGCTAGCACCCTCTCAACATAAGAAATATCCTAAGCGAGGCACCAGCGGTCCATCGGCCGGCATTAGTTCAGATACTTGATCCGATCAATGGTGGCAGATTTCACATTGCGAGCAGACATATTCGAGTCGGCAACCGGATCAATGGTCGAGACATGCGAATAGTCAGATTAGGGGTAGTCATTGGACAGGAGCAGGTAATTCATAGCGGGGAAACGCAATGGAGTCTGAATCACAGGATTGATCTGAGGACACTTAATGAAATATATGAAATTATTTTAAGTAATTATATACAGTATTTATTCGGCTGAGTTGAAGCTAGGTAGTTGAGCTGGAAGTTTGCGTATTGAGTGTCTGGCATCAGCTTCGCCTCGGGAGTACTATAAAATCCACGGGGATTTAAGGGAATGGTTTAAAAAGGTTGAATTGTTCTACATGAATATACGGCCAAGCTCAAGCCATACGCTTAGGGTGGCAGTGCCCATATTGAGTGTCCAGCCTCAACTCAGCTGGGGGAGTACTACACAATCCGTGGGTGTTTAAGAGAATGTTTTCAATAGGTTGAATTGTTCCATACGAATATCCGGTGGGGTCGAAGCTGGACACTGAAGGTGGCAGTTCCAATATTGTGTGTCCGGTTTCAACTCGGCCGTGGGAGTAATACATGATTTATGGGAATTCAAGGGAATGTTTTAAATCCGATGAATTGTTCTGTATAAATATAGGGCCAAGTTGAAGCCGTACACTTACAGTGGCAGTGCCCATATTGAGTGTCCGGGTTCCACTTCACTGCAGAAGGACAACATGATCCATGAGGGTTTAAGGGAATCTTTTAAATATATTCAATTGAATAGGCGGCCAGGTTGAAGCGGCCAACTTACGGGAGAGATTCCCGTAAAAAGTGACCGGCTTCAACTACACCGCCTGAGTTCTGCTGATAATTAATGCGAAAATATGTTCTCTCTGGGGAGGGGGGCCAACCAAAGTAGAGGGTCTTCATAGCGGCCACGCTACGCGTTTTGTGAACAGTAAGGGAATTATGAAAGTGACAGTCAGGTGCAGACCAAGAAAATAGTGACGTAGGATGTCAGCGGACAGAAGCGAACAGATCTAGGTCGCCAGAGGTGGGAGGGTAGCAGAGCTGGCTGGTGGGCGTGTGCAACCTCGAGCGGTAGGCAGGAGGCCAGTAGACAAGAGGATAAGGGGGCAGATATAAGAGACAGGGGCTAGGAGGGAGTGGGGCAACAGCGAGCGTGTAGAATGCTATGGAGGGAAAGTGGGGAGTCCAGCGCAACAGAAGCAAGAGATAAAAGGCAAAGAAGGCATGGAATATCCGGGAGGACCAGAGACAAAGAGCTGACGGTATTCACTCGGAAGTGGGCTCTGTACGTACTGAGAAAACCTTCTTTTTGCTGAATCAGATATCGGCTTAAAGATAGGATTCCTGTAGCTAGAGAAGTCATGTGACATAGTCAGATATTGTAAAAGTCCGCCCAAGTGTAAAAGTATGAAGAAGAGATCTTGAAAATGGTGCAAATGGGACATTTAATAGCTCAAATGAATGCTCGCGATCAGTGGAATACAACCCAGGTATCCATTTACCAATAGCATGCCGGTAGCCTAAGTAAAAATATAAGATAGTGAGAGGTTTCAAAATTCTGCCACAGTGTAAAAGTATAAAGAAGTAACCTTGAAAACAGTCCAAAAGTATTAGGTGGTACCAGATCTCTAAGAACAAGCGAGATGGGTAAGACCAAGGTGCTTTATTATAGACCAAGACTTATCTAGGAAGGCTCAATATAAATATGCATAAAATACAGATAAACATGTTTCTAGTAATAACTTATTATATTGATAAGGTCTCTTGTCCGTAGCGTGATGGTTTTGGTAAAGCTCGGGAGCCACTTCGAGATTTATATCCTCCGTCGTAGAGTGCGCGGCCTACCAGTATGTACCATACTAAAGAAAGTACCTGCTATCCATTCTTAATATTTCCTCATAGTGCGAATACCATTTGATCCTGAATCAAATTGCACCACCCACAACTTCCGGACTGAACCGCTCTTGATTTCTCTGGTGTGACACCATGCCCTAGTCAGAGTTCACAATCCTTCTTCTGTCATGAGGAACTGCAACTTGTCTGCATGCTAGAGAGCATCTTCATAATCACAAGAATGAAGTGGCCAACTTTGTAATCGGACATATCGCACATCCAGATATCATTCTGGCTTTATGCGTAGAGGCTTTAGTTAGACTAGAGCTCAAGATCATATCTGTAGCACAATTCTCGCATAGTCCTTCCTTACCGAATAGTCCTAAATGGTAACATACTATTGGTGTGGGTGTGGTCATACCCTCATTTCATTCTAAACTAGACATGACGAAAGCATTTCGTTACTTTAGTGACATGGTTTCCTGTACTGTACCGCTATGTCTGTAGCCTTATACAACGCCCTCCGATTTCGCCCGGAATACTTGCATAAGCTGACCAATGGTCACCTCTCATATATCCTCCGAACAGCATCTGGTCGAATGGAGGTCTGCGATGTACATGGTGTTATGTGATTGGTTTCAATGATAGTCCCCTTTGCTGGTGGGATGAAACTAGGATGCAGTCTTGGGATGTTGCGCTATCCAAATGCCTGGGCCGGAGGGGGGTATTAGCTTCACTGAGTGAAGGTAGGGTAACCTCAGGGTGTACAAAGCTAGGTGGAAAAGCTATGCTTTTCCCATATGCCTAACAAACTGGACATTTAATAGCTCAAAAAGATCCTCTCAATGGGGCGAATCTAACCCAGGTTTCCGTTTAAAGAGAGGAATCCTGTAGCTTGAGACGTCATATGAGAGAGTCAGATGTTCTAAGATCAGCCCAAGGGTAAAACTATGAAGAGGAGACCTTAAAAATAGTCCAAATAGGACATTTAACAGGTCACCTGAACGCTCTTGTTGAGGGCAATACAACCTAGGTATCCATTTACAGATAGCATACCTGTAGCCTAAGTGAAAATATGAGATAGAGCGAGGTTCAAAATTCTGCGCATATCTAAAGATGTAAAGAAGTCAACTTGCAAACAGTCCAAATGGGACGTTTAATGGCTCAAATGAATGCCCTCGATGAGGGGAATCCAATGCTGGTATCCCCATCTTGATAGGAGGTATCTAGTTTGAGATATTTGGTGGGATCCATGTAGTACCTTGAAGGAACAAACTTAGGATCAAAGAAAGAGTTAAAGGGGCCTTTCAGAGGTACAAATAGATTGGGAAATGGGTGGTGTGTTTGAAAATCTTGGCACTAATTACCTATTAAGCGAACCTCTCAGAGTCCCATTTGAGCCTTCAGGAGACCTATTGGGTCTTTTCAGTATGTTTTTCTAACTTGTCTGGTACAAACCTTGTGATAAGACCTAAGCGCCAAAGTAAAATGTGATTTAAGCAAGAGCTAAAAAATCTCGGCACTATTGTACTTCCACACATTGGTATTCTAGGACGAACAAAGTCCCTCAGGGAACTCCAGGGAACTCCAGGGAACTCCCAGGGGCGACTGTCCCCAACGGAAAAACCCAGGAGTAGCAAGTCCATAACGGAATAACCCAAGAGTAGCCAGTCCATAACAGAAAAACTTGTGTAGCAAAGTGGTTTTACCAGAGGCGCAGTAGGACTCCAGCCAGTGCCTGACTACCCATTAGTCACCTTTGAATTATTTAATTAGTCCAATACCCCATGCATTTAACCTGTATATCTGACCTAAGTAGGAAGGTCCTGAATGATAAGTAAACTATAGTTGTCTCATGAAGGCCCCAAATATCTAAATCAATACCTAACGTCTTATGAGGCATGAGAAGCGTAGAACTTCCTGGTAATGCCACCTGCTACATGAATCAAAATGTGATATACAAGAGGCAAAATATGTTTTGCTGATGCTCCACAAGCTGGATATGCTGTATACTATTTATCTAGGACTCTTTAAGTATATAACGAACTGGATTCAGGAGTTTCTCAAAAAACTTGTGCAACAGCAGACTATTGACAATGCCTGAAAAGCTTAGCCCCAATACTCAAGATTTTTGGTTTCCAAAACTGTAACGGGGTCTTGGCACTGGATGTTAGTCCAAGGCACACAATGACAGAAAGGTCCTAAACGATAATAGTCATTTAGCGTGAGGGGTCGGAGATGACAATCTCAGGTCAAGGCTGGTCACGTAACGGCAGATCAGGGTCAGGGTTCATGGGTTCTTGGCATGGATCTTGGATATCAGAATAGAAGACGTTATATTCTGAAGTACAAGAGTCGTGAAAGAAATACCAGGTAGAGTAAGGAACTAAGGAAATAGGAGGGGGACCCCCCCCTTATATAGAAGGAAATCCTAGCCCAGCCTTTTGCCGCCCAACTCATACCCCAGTATGAGTCGCATATCCGCGTAATCAACGAAACAATACAATTTGTCGTAAACCTTAGGAAGGAAATCCCTCATAGCAACCTTATAACAAAAGAAAGAACACCAGATCTATCCCAACATGTATCTCACCAGGGGACCATGCGAAAAACGGTCTACAATAAGATTACGGACTGGCAAGGGAAACATATAAGAAATCTCATGCGTTGTGGGTTGGGATTTCTCACTGTGGTATTTAGAGAGCCTGATTTTATGCAGGGATAACCATTCAGATGTGCACTCACCTTTGTCAGGTCACTCCATGACACCACTGGCACCAGGGTGGCTCAATACCCAAGTCACACACCTGAGACTATATCATATATGGCAGAATAAGCAATGCAGTTTCACAAGATAAAGCATGCTTTCTTGGAGTTTTGCATATCAAAATGGGCCCAAGAAAAGGCAGCTGAGTTGCACAAGCAGCTGCGCTGTCTGAAAGTCCTGATGAGAGAGTGAGTACCCTCATCCCAATAGGGTGGGATCTGTCATGATGATTGGGAAAAGAATAACCAACCTAAGGAATTGATTCAAGCCAAATCTAATTTCAACTTTGTTAAGATGCACCTAATAAGTCACTTTTGTAATCACATACACCAGTTGAGCAATATTTCTATATATCCTACCAAGTATGGAGGGCTTTCCCATAAGGCAAAATCAAGAACAAATGATGTTGCTCAAATAAGATTGAAGTAGCATGACAGATCCTGAGCAGAAAGGCATGATGACATCCAATCCGGATAAGACTATTGAGCTTGGAATACTTTCTATCATCAGAAACTGATTTCCCAACTAAGGTTGAAGAATATTTAGCAATGAGGAGACTGGAGCCACCCCTACCACCCCATGGGAGGATCCTGAAGGGCCGTAGAGAGAATATCCACGATTTTGATGATTTGGGCAAAGCATCGAATATATCCCTGAAGACAATATTTTGGGAATTGATACCCTAGAGCTGACAGAGCCTGTCTGCTGAGCGCCAACTTGCAGAGAATTCAGCGATACTCTGAACTCTGGCAGTATAACAACCGACGCAACTGGATATCCCAGTTCTGGTATTCCAGGAGTCCGGTGTTTACAACATACAGACGGTGCGGTGTACAGGGCTTCAGCTTGTCTGTAAGCAGACGAGTCGATATAGTTGTATTTGGATACAGGCAGGTGGTAAGCATATGAATAGTTTGATTAGGGGTCTTCTTCCAGGAAGCCTCATAGCTCTGTTCAAAATCAACCAGGCCTATATACAGCGGGATATGCTTTGTTACCTCACCAGGGTTCAAATGATAAGAGTGGTGGATAGCAGACATCTGTGTGAGGTACATGGGCTGGTGACCATTAAGGTTAAAGACATTACCTGAAGGCTGACAATTGTGGATATTGGGACGATCATAGCCTTATTGTATCTCATAGCGGAAACAGACTGATGCTGGCTTGTTAATAGTAAGATCAATTTACACATCTTTAACGAAACCTTTGAGAATTGTGAAGAGAGTAGTAATTTTCTGGATGGTTAAATCAAATTGGGGAGCGAGGTAGCACCGAGCTGGGTTGGATTGCTTCACGTCACGCTCTATCCGATTGGATTTAATCGGAAGCAATGATGATAGGGCATCATAACATATACTGAGTATATAGAGATCTACATAGAAATAGCACCTTCATCGAGAAACAAAATTATGCATGAGATTACTACTTGTAGTAGGCTATTAGTAATAGGCTCTTGCCCAAGTGAGGCAGTTATAGTGTTGGTAGCATGTCAGAAAGCGAAGGTACAAGGGGCTACCTGAGGAAGGAATCCACACGCCGCAAAGATGGAATATAGGAAAAGGCATATCAGGAGAGGAGATATGGGGGAGTAAAAAAGGGGGTGATATGGTGTGACAGCAGGATTCAGCGGGGTTGGAAATCATATCTGGACACTTGTGATACATCGGAGGGAAAAAATATGGTTGGATACATCTGAGACCCACCTGCAAGAGTAATCTTTGCTGATACCCAGGGCTTAAGGTCTCTACCCTGTTCCTGAACATCAAGGGTGGGTTCAACAATGTCAATTCCAATATCTTGTCTGTTTCTCTCAAGTGAGCTGGAGTACCACACTACATGGTCTTATGGACAAAGTCATTCTTGTCTCAGAGAACTTGAAGCTTACTATTTTAGTGTTGCCTCAAAACCTTCTCCCCATCCAGATGGGCACTAGGGCAACTAGTTGGTTTTGGGCTACCCCAAGCCATTATGTAGTGGATTAGGTAAAGTTTGCGCCGGTGCCGCGCGATCATCTGGTGGACTTGAATCACATACCATTTGTGGGTGCGCAGGATTATTACCAGGTTGAACAGGTACCTCAGGACCTGACAGAGGCACATTACCCGGGGGAGCCTGTCCTAGTGGTCGTGCAATAGGGATGTTGACTTGTGCACGAGGGACGTTGACTTGTGCACTAGGTACGTTGACTTGTGCACTAGGGATGTTGACTTGTACAGCAGGGATGCTCAGACCAGCCGGACTCAGAGGAGCCTCTCTGAGTTGGCCGGCAGCATGGACGTTGACTTGTGCAGCAAGTAGGTTCCGACCAGCTGCACTCAGAGGATCCTGTCTGAGATGTCAGGCAGCACGAACATTAACTTGTGCGGCAGGTATGTTCAGGCTAGCCGCACTGGAGAAGCCTGTCTGAGTGGTCATGTACCAGGGACCTTCACTTGTGCTACAGGTATATTTGGACTAGTTGCACTGGAAGGAGCCTGTCCGAGTCATTGGGCAGCAGGGACATTGACTTGTGAAGCAGGTATATAATAGCACCAGCCACAGCCAAAGGTGCCTGGCCCAGTGGTTGTCCACCAGGGAAGTTGACTTGTGCCCCAAGTATGTGTCGACCAGCCGCACCTGAAGAAGCCTGGACAAGTAGGCCAGCTGCAGGAAGGTTTACCTGGGTCGTATGTAGAGGAAGTTCACCTGGGTTCCCTACAGTCGTCGCAGCCCCTCACTAATTTGAAGTCCCAGGCGGTAGTAACAATGAGTGCAAGACAGCCAGCACATACTGAATCGTTGAATTTGGCACTATCATACCACCATCATTCTTTGTGTTATTTAACATCCAGCAACTATCCTTAACCAGTTCGATGACTGCCTCCTCAATAACCTGTATATGACGTATATTATTCGCTGCCACTGCCATGGCAACTATATCACAGGCAGGATCCAAGGTTCTCATGCCTGCGTAGATTCGCCGGAAGTCGATGTCAGGGAAAATTCCCGCCTTTTGCTCAGTTGGCACAAAGCTCCTTGCTATCATCTCATCTTTTACACAGTCCCGCCACTTGATGTTGAAATTCTTTTGAGCCTGGTCTTGCGCGAAGCCCACCTATACCTTATAAACACTAACCTGTTGACCACCTGGGGTGGTGCCAGGCATGGCAATTCTCCCTTGAAGAGAACTAGGCTAAAGTTAATCTGTCTGTCCCGGCCTACGCACTCCGGCATTTTGCATGAATAGATTCTGCATCTTGATATTTTGCGTTATGTCAGTTGGGGGTTTGTTTATATTGATAGTTGATTTGGAGATCTTAATCTTGTAAATATAAAGGATGTTGTAGATGTTGTGAATGTTGTGGACTTGGGATTATCCTTACTATGAACTAGGTTCTGTCGTGATCAACCCATATTATATAAACAACTCTCTGCCATTCAGGATAGTTTCAAGAATCATGAAATCTTTGTAATATTTTCAAGAGTTAGAAATGCATCAAGAGCTAACACTTCGGGTGTCCATTAGTGATTTAGTGGTATCCTGTCTATTAGAATGCAAGATGATAACCAGGGGGTATCACATGATGTTCCAGCACACAACCCTGAACCTGTTCGACGGCTAATGATAGATCAATGTGCATAGGGCTAGTTCCCGCATCTCATCCGCAAGCGTTAACATAGAAACGACAACACCATCACACTACTATTACCAACACTGGACTCCCAAAATCTGCTGTACAGAATTCCATTATGCTGGTCAAATGTTCATTTGGTCACAAAAGGTATGAGCATATATGAGACACTTGCGAAATGCACATCCAAATCTGGATATCATACTGGCACCCACTGTATGGAATCTACTGGCACCTGCAGATGTCCTTAACGACCTGGAAACTGACTTATTTGATACTAACGAACAGTTCAAAACCTCCAATTCTGGCTACGAATCAGATCCTGCTGAAGACACAGCATCTACTGCCACTGAGTGCAACACACCTAATGATACACTTATGCAAGAACCTAAAACAGATGTAACTAAGCACAACTGGCACCCAGTTGCTGCAGAACAGAAGGATTATCCAGGAGCCAGCGAAGCCAATCAAGTTGTTAAAAAGTATAATGAAGAACGCAGGGCTTTGTGTGAGAACCCATGGGCGCCGATTGATTGTACACAAGGTTTCAAACCTGCATTTTGGGTCATTGAGAGCAAAGTCTCAATGAGAAAGATTAACAATTATTTTTAAATAGTATCTCTAACTCAACATCAATCAGGTATAGCTCTATGCATATGTGGGAGAATCTTCTCCGACACTTGGATCCGTATAGCCCAAATAAGCCATGGTTTGAACGATATATTGACGATTGTCACACAACATTACTAGTCTTTTATCAGAACTTCCTAGACGGCGTGAGATATCTTCTTCACCCGCTAGCCTCTCGTAATGACTGGGTCTATAAGCCACCCAGTCAATATGATCAGAGCGGACAGACAATATATCCAGAAATGTATACGGCTGACTGGTAGTCGAATATCAAAGTACTCCTGCGTAGCCTCTTTTATGTGAAAGCATACTAATTGAGAAGAGGAAACACTCCTGAAAGGAACAACTCTGGTGTCAATCATTGGGATGTCAGATCAGATGAATCTCATCAAATCCTCCTGAGACAAGAAATTGTGGCAGGTTTATTTCACAATCAGAAATGATCTGTCGACAATGCATAACAGACCTCGAGGAATGGGGATTCTACTTCTTGGTCTATTACCCATTCGGCCCAAACTCCCAAAGTCCTCTAGAACCGACAAAGTCCAGAGACCGAGAAATGTCGACAAACTCCGTGGTGTATTCAAACTCATTTTTATTCATTGAATGTTGCAGCGCCGCATGGCGCGCCTATAAATTGTGCTGATAGCAAGATCTGGAGAGGTTACCTGATCATGTCAGGCTGGATTGTGCACTGGATAGAGAATATTACGCTACACGGGATGAAAAACAACACCTGTCCTAAATATGAAAGACCTTCAGAAGAATTAGGAAGCCGAGCCAGCCATCATCATGCTAGAGATTGGAAACAGGATACGAACGCTAGAAACATAAAAACCCCTCCCTAGATTCCTAGATACACGAAGCGGCTCAGGCTCACTACACTAATTAAACTCATAGTATCAAGAGGGGGAAAAACGTTTTGCAACTACTCATGAGAGTTTCAATGCTTGATCAACCCAAGTTGGATATGCGACATACTATTTATCTAGGACTCTTCAAGCACATAATGGACTAGATTCATGGATATTTCAAAAAACATGCATGACAGCAGCCCTTCAACAATGCTTGGAAAGCTTGCCACCTTACCAGAGATTCTTTCTCCACAAAAAGGCCTAGAGGGAGGTTAGGCAGTGGCAAGAAAAAGAGATCAGGAATCTCGGGCATTGTTTGTTAGGACTTCTCACTGTGGTGTTGAGACAGCCTGATAGTACCCAGGCAGAATCATTCAGAGGTGTGCTCACCTGTGTCAGATTATTACCTGACTTGACCCTGATTGTTAAATACCGAAGTCACACACCGGAGACTATATCTTATATGGAAGAATATGAGATGCAGTATCATGAGATGAAGAACATGTTCTTGTAGTTTTATATATCCAAACAGAGGCAAGGCAAGGCTGATTAGCTGCCCAAGCAGCTGTGTCATCAGAGAGCTCAGATGAGAGAGCGAGAGCACGGATCTCAACAGGGCCGGATGTGTGACAACAATCGTGAAGCAGAGAACGACTAATGTATCGAATTTATACATTCCAAACCTAATTTCAACTTTATTAAGATGTATCTAATAAGTCACTTTCACGATCACATCTACAAGTCCGGCAATATTCCCATGCATTCTCTCTCGTATTGAGAGCTTGCAAATAAGGAGCAAATCAAGGATATATTGCGACGCTCAAATAAAATCTACACAGCATGACAGATACAAAGCAGCTACAGTCAACAACATGCAATCTGTCAGAGACTTTTGAACTTGGAATTCCTTCAATGTGCAGAAGCGGATTTACTAGCAGAGGTGGTCGAACATTTAGAGAAGATAAGACCCACACCAACACCACCAGCCCATCGTAGGATTCTGAAGGGATGTCGGGATAATATCCACAACATCCCTGATTTTAGCAAAGCATGCTATGTATCCGCAAAGATAATTTGTCAGGAATTGATATTATATAGCTGACTAAGCCTGCCTCCTGAGTGCCAACTGCTGGAAAGTCAGGCGATACTTCAAGCTTTGCCTGTGGAACTAGTAACGCAACTGGAGATTCTGGTTCTTGCCTTCCAGGAGCCTGGTGTTTACAACGTGCATAGGGCCTGATGCACGTGTTCTCGACTTTTCCGTAACCAGGCCAGTCAGAACACTGGTGTTTGGATACAGGCTGTTGGGGGCAATATCTACAGTGCGTTCAGGTGTCCTCTTCTGGTTAGACACATAGTTCTGTTCAAAATCCAGTCAGTTTACATGCGGCAGGATACAGTCTATCGCCTCACAGGGGCTCGATCCATAAGCACCGTAGCCTCTGGAAATCCTTCGGAAGTACACTGTCTGAAAGTAACCCTTCAGCTCAGAGGCATTCCCCCAGGGCTCACAATTGTGAGTATCGTGATGAGCTTAGGCCTGGCACATCTTATACCGGAGACAAACTATCGCTAGCTTGTCAACAGTCAGATCAATTGACCCACATCTAACAAGATCTATTAGAATCACAGCGGGGGCTTGAAAAAATAAACTCTGCAAGCGATATAGCCCCGATGAGGGTTATATCACTCCCGACAGAGATGTAGTGTTACGATCAGAAGCAAAGGATAAATTGGTATAATAGACAGGTATATTGATATAGACATAGAGGAATAGAAACATATAGTGGAAACAAACAAATTATGTAGGAGCCTAGTAGTAGAAGGCACACAGACAGGAATGACTGGGCTGATATCCAGGTGCCAGTGGGTAGCATGCAGGTTGTTACAAAGACACCAGGAAGGAGAAGAAAAGTAGGCACCTTAGGGAGGTGTCCAGATGGTATGGAGATAGAACGCAGGAAAAGAGATCTCAGCACGTGCGATAAGGGGAAGGAGAAGAGGAGGAGATGTGGGAAGGAGGCGGGATGTTGCTAAGGACTGACATCATGTCGGGACACAATCGGCGTTGGGAATGGCTTCCAGACGCTGGAGATGCAGAGGATGAAAGAACGATATCGGAAGCATCCAGACACGGCAGCCGCGACTCACAAGAAAGATTAATTTTTGCTGATGTGGCTGAGGCTCTATCATAGTTGTTATTGGTTGTACAGGCTTTGTGGGAGGCGATGTGAAATTTCCTTTTGAGCAAAGACAGCCATGAGAATCGCCATGGGTTAGCCATGACTGACAGGCAGCAGAGTGGGATGTGAGACTTAAGAAGGGTGACGCGTAGATTGAGGTGAGTGTTAAATCAGCTGTCAACGGAGTGTCTAGTGGGGAGGGTAGGGGGGGTTGGAATGGTAGCTTGTTTGAGAAGAGGTTCACTGAAGGCCAGTCTGTCCTAACCCAGTTTGGGGGGAGTGGCATGGGGGTTAGGATGGGCTGTGCAAATATAATGGTGGTACAGACATTGTCTGAACCGATGGAGGGCAGGTTTGTGTCCCACTCTGGAATGAAGGGTGCTGAGACTGGGGAAGCGAAGGCCAGGTCTAGAACAGAGGGCCTAGAGGTCCGGCTGAGCGGGAAACATGTGAAAATCCCTACAGTGCTAACAAAGTTAACCCTAAGTCTGAGGCCCTTTAGTAGTACAGGAAGGAAGCCTGAAGTTCGGAGGTGCTATAGTTTCTAAGTGGGCCTGCCAAGGAGTGATGAATATTGATGTCTCTAACCACTAGGGTGAGAACCAGAGAGACTGAAAGTGCTAGCGTAGGGGACAACCAGATTTCACATGACTAATACTTATTAGTTATAGGTATGTTTGGTTTGATGCTTAAAGTTAGTTAACATATTGTATCTCACATGATTGGAAAATATAGTTATTATTATTTTTTCGTTGGTTAATTGTTTTACAACTCGGGATTGTGATACAAGATGATATAATGACTTTAGCATATGACTCACTTTATGGGTTATTGGTTTCATACATGCGACTCACTTGTGCACATGACCTGTTTTATGAGTCATTATTAGTTAATGGTTATTGCCCAGATCACTCATAGGAGTCAGCTAATGAATTTTACACTATGACTTAGTATGAGTTACAAGTAACAGATAACTAATATGGATAAGTCATGAGGGTAGGGGTAGACTTTTTTGTCAATTTTTAATTCTACATATTTATATATCTTAGGCCCTGTTCGGCATGTATGACTAGAAATATATTATGATAAAAGTTGAAAATGGCATATATGCCAATAAAAATATTCAGAGTTGAAAAAATCTATCGGTGTTCAACGACACTTTTATAATTTCAATAAAAAATAAATAACCATTATCCTCCAAGATAGATTAGGGCAAAAGTCAAAAAAATAATATGAATAAAACATAATTAGGCAGAATATTATTCTCTAATAGTAGATGGAAAATATAAGTTCAAACAAGTTAGCTTCAACTAAATGATATGATAATTATTAATAGTATTAAGAGTATGGTTCCCTGAAAATAGTTGAAAATGTATTTTATTGAGTTTTTAACAATAAAGCACAATTCATATTAAAATGTGAGCATTATAAGTTCTTTCTGAAACAATATGAGGCTGTTTTTTATTACATGTTTAGCATATAGAAATATGAATCATATCTTATGATGTGATACCTAGCCCTACAATAAATATATAAAATAAAAATTTATACACACAACAAAAATATATCATGATATTTTTGTACATACTGAACACACCCTTATATAAAAACTGTAATATGCCATAATTTATGCTATAAAAGTGACATGCCGAACAGGGCCTTATTCTATTTAAGATTGCTAGCTTGGTGTGAATTTGATATTCTTCTTGGCTTATTTTACCCCCGTGCCTGCCAACTGCATATATCCCCCGCTGTTTTCAGATACATATGGACCCACCGAACACACCAGAGGGATCATACTTAACACCAGGACGCCCCAGCCTTCCTACGGTATTTCTTGCATACGAGGTGAAGGATCGTCTCATACAGGTACCCACCTCCAACGGTACCCTCCGGCCCCGGCCCACACTACCCCGAGCGGGCTAAGAGTGTCCCGTATCATGATACATTCTACAATTGGAATTACAAGTATCATACCCACATCATCATCATGCCAGATATCCGGTACAATTGCCCAACTCCAACATCTCAGGCTGCATTACTTGGATCAGTACTATACTCGAGCACACCACTGTACAACAAAATACAAAACTCATATATCGCGGAAACAGGAATCACTACAGGGCCGCGCACTCCTTCGTTTGTACTTGTACTTGTACGAGTCCAAGTATCCTCCCCTCCCATATGGTACCTCGAAAGAAGCGAGGAGTAGTACAAACCAAGCTTTTTTTGATTATGTGACACAAGTAAAATTTCAAGTTACAAATTTCAAGGTTTCCCGGCCCGGATGGCTACCAATCACGTGATGCCCTCATCGCCAAGAAGGAATGCAGGAAGGTGAGAAAACCGTGGGGTTTAGGTGACCGGTTGTCAAAACAAGCGCTGGGCGCGATAGCGGCCGCAAAAGCTTGGCGAGCCTTAAATTTTCCGTTGACCCCACCTCCTTTCCTTTGTTCTTACTTTTTCTTCTACTCTTTCCCTCTCGGTGTGGTGTGGGAAAGCCTAAACCTGCCAACGCACCTTTATCCTGGTTTTCTTTGCTTCCTTCCTTTACTTCTTCCTTGCTTTTGGCGCAGTTACGAGGGAGAGGCTATTCCATTCGTTCTCTGGTCGAGGGAAATAAAAAATAATATTGGCGGTAAACTCCGCCGGGGGGAATCTCGGGGGCGAGAGAGAGAGGTTTTGCTATCATAATAGAAAAAAGATAAAACAAAAGAAATATAAAAAGCAAAAAATGATTGAGGGGGTTAAACTAGCTCGTGGCCAAGGTGGCGTTTTGTCTGAGTTAAATGTAACATCGCTTCATGATATGAATCACTCGGTGTTGTGGTCACTGGTGGTTCTTTTGGCAAGAGGCGATTTTCCGGAACAATGTCGCCATGTTGCCTGATTTTAGAGATTGGGGGAAAGCTAATTTTGCTTTTTTAGGGATATCGCATTGCTCTCGTGGAGGTTCTCTCTCTCTCTTTCTGTTTTCCCCCACTCCTTCATGTTACAGATTCTCGAACTGTTATGGAGCTTCCTACTCGAGTAGGCTCAAGTGGAGAATGCCTTGTGGTGGTTATGATGAGAGCTAATGATATGAGCCAAGTTTGATCACGGCCCTTCAAAAAGACCCCTCGTGTTCTTGTCTTGTCTTGGCCATGTCTCACCTATGACCTGCATTAACCCGCCCCACTCCACTCATTCGCGCTCACTCATCCACTGGACTGATGAACATCCCAGACGTCTTCGCACAAATCATACCGAGCCCAACTTCCTCCACGGGTGGAAGGAATGGAGGAAGGTCAAGCCAAGGCGAGCCCGCATGGTCACATATGCATCAACTCGATTATTTTTAACTTGTTTGCTTTTTCCTTTGCTTCACTTTCACTTTCGTTTTTGCCTCAGATCATTTCAGCCTCCATGGATCTCCACCCCCTCATCGAGCATTACTCATTCTCATTGGATCGGGCTCCATAATATGTGGAAATTCCACCTTATATATCATCGCCGCCCTCGCCCAGATATAATTAGAGAGCGTGACAGACAGTTCTAAAAGTGAAACGAATGTGCTCGCGCTAGCCGACTAAATTTTCTGCCATGGGATTGTGCTTTTCTTGGTGCGTCAACTACCAAGGGGAACGCAGCTCCAATCCAACAGCTTGGGCACGATACTCGTATTTTGTGCTCTTAGATTTTTGGGAACTCTTACTCCAAGTAGATTTTCCATCAAGTCAAGCAGTCGCTTGTTTATTACACTTAACGCCTTCTTAGCTTGAGCTAACTTAGCATAAGAGCAGGTTTTCTCTGGCACACTCCCCAATGCTCTCCCAGCGAAAGGCCGTCACACAGAACCAGAGTCATTCCCTTGATGATAATGTGATGAAATTGCGAATATAGTACCACACATCCGATAACATATCGCTAATACCAGTAGGGTACAGGTGGTTTTTAGAGTTGTTTGCATGTGCAATCGCAGAAATCACGGAGGAGCGGTAATCCGAGAGGAAGGATAGAGAGTATCACCGTGACCAAAGAGAATGTTGCGAGTAATTTATACTCGTATCCTCAGCTCGTTTAGCCCTGTCTGTCTACTGGTACTCACCCGCCGAACCGTGCTTGTACCGCCTCGGTCAATACAGGTCAGCTAGGCGTCCAAGGGGAGTTGATGCATGGTAATGTCAATAAAACATTCTGCCTGTGGGAGCCAACTTTTTATCATGCTATCACTGCACAATACGTATTGTACTCAGCCAACCGGTAGCCCTCCGGGTGCAATGAATCTCCTTTTTTGTTCCTGCCAAGGCGGTGGCGATATCCGATCAAAATTGAACGGAGAGGGTGCCGGTATTCGCAGCTGCCCGGAGTACAGTCGCACTAACTATATTCTATCATGGACAGAGCTCGGAGAAGGAAGGACGTAAGTGGGGTATTATATTTTGCCGAGCCTAATATCGGGGATGAGCATCGCCGTGCGTTCGTATATTTTTGCTCTTTCTTTACGTTCAGTGTAGATGCTCGAAACATGAGGCTAAGCGCTTGTGTGCATTCTCCCAGAGGTTTGCAGAGCCGAAAACGCAAGAGGATTGGCCCGTGTGGCGCCGAGGTTGTGTGCTTCTCGGTCTAGATTCAATTTCTAGTACATTTTGTTTATTCCTCAGCTCTTTTGCACGAACGAAAGCTTCTACGTTGTGAATTTGCAACGCCAAAAGATAGTTGTAGTGCTGATCTCCCCAAAAGCCGTTTAGCGACGTGGGTGCCGTAGTGGTATGGTAGGAACGCGCTCTAGTGCTTCACCTTGATAATGCCCCTGCGCACCATAATAATATCGAATATTTCGATGGAGCAAGAAGACTTCGCCGCTGCACCGCACCCGTCTTCTCCCAAACCGAGTTACCACGGTGTGTGCGAAATATAGCCTAATAAGCTTATCGATTACCGTATCTCAAGTGGATCGTTTACGCTTGTTCCCATTTTGGGCACATGAGAATGAAAGGATGCCGATAATGGTACTTGGGCCTTTAGCATACCAGAGTACGAGCATCCAACCCTGGTGCTCCGGATGCCCCGGACCCGATATCAAGCTCTCACTCTATTGCCACGTCGACGCCTACCGTATCTTGCTATGCGATGCCATGCCTTGTCTTGCCATTTCCATTGCCACCTCGGCTAGCGGCAACACTGTGCTCGAGTACCACAACTGTATTACGAGTATTGCCTGCCTCTCCTTCCTCGTATTAGTCTCTATATTGTACGGTACAGAGGTCCGGCAAGAAGTTATGGAACAGTTATTTAAGGTTTACTTGTACAGGCCGGATATATTCCTGTCTGTTCCGGTTAATTGGTTCCTGCTCTTGTATCTCTTGGAGCCTGCTATCTCCGCCAGTCCTGTGATCCTGGATTCTGAACCCGAAGGTCCTGAGAAGGACTAGCCTCTTCCTGAGATAGTACCGTACAAGGTCCGGGAAGAGGCTATCGAAGAGTTGTTCGAGGTTACACAGCCAAATATATCCCTTTCCATTTTGGCGAAAAGTTCTTCCTTGTCTCTTGAACTGGTGAAACGGTGGAAAGTTTTATGCCACCCTCTGAGTTCCCGGGACATGGATTACTAAGGTACTCGCTCAGTATTGTTCAGTGATGATCAGCGTAAATACAATCATATTACTAATATTAGCTATAGTCTGGTGTTTGCGCACGCGCGAATTTGTGGTAACAAAAGATGTTTATTAACTTGCTGCAGACACAGAGGGTTGTATAAAAATTTCCACCGTTTCACCAGTCTATGAGATAAGATTAGCAAGGTGGATATATTAGATCCCATTAACTGGTACTCTCGATTATAATATTAGCTTGTCAAATTAAACCTCTCCTGGGGTAACGGAGTGGAGGGATTGTGGGAGATTTTCCGATGGGGAGAGGGTTTTCGGTGAGCTTAGAGTTATTCAGACAAGACAGGTGAGGGCTAGGGGAAAATGGAGAAACCTGGAGCTGGATCGGGATGGAAGCGGAGCGCAGGCCCGCATGAGCCCGGGTGATAGTGATGGTATGATACTTGTGATATAATAAGGAGCCTTGCGGTGCGGAGACGGATCCGTCTTGGAAAGAAAAAGAAAAGGGCGAGAGAAAAGGGTTAGGAGCGCAGGAGAGAGACGGCGGCCGGTTATGAGCGGACATGACGCGATGAGGACCAAAACCCTTTCCTATGGACTAATGATCATGATGAAATCTGCTAATGGGATTAAGTGATCTGGTCAACGCGATTGTCTTGTGGTCTGTTATCTGGCTTATACGGTCATGGAGAGATTGGGGACACAAGTGGTACGTATGAGGTTGGGCTACGAGTAGTGATCAAAGCAGGGCTATCGATTTTATTGGTCTGCAGTCGCACCCGCATCTGGAAGAAGGTTAGCGCAAAATTCGCCAATGGTTGCATGGTCTAAGGAGGGCGAACAATACCCTATCTCAGTTTCAGACACCTGGCGTCGGATACAAGTATTGGATTCCCGATAATCGTGAGTGGTAGTACTCCGTTGTGTCCTTAATAACCGGAAACTAAGGGTAGTAAAACAGGTATCGGGGATCGGGAGATGAGGCTGTCTGGGTAGAATCACAATGTTTCCAAACATCTTAAAAAGTGCAATGTTGCGGTGCGTGGTAGATTGTGGTTGATGACCGGAGGCTCACATTTTGGGACTTAAAGAGAACGGAACAGATATATGGTGCTAGTTTCAATAAGAATTGGAGAGCCATTAAGAATCGTGATAGAATAAACTTAAGATAGCTATACTGTTAGGAAAAGAAATACCAAGAAAACATAGTGCTTTCTCAGAGCCCAGGTCCCGGCCGGATGACAAATCCATCCCGATCCACCAAAAAAAGGAACTCTACCCCACAGGTGAGCCCACGCATAGCAAATCCATCATCGCAGTACCCTACACTAGTACAAGGGTCCAGGATTTAGTCATGGCACAGGACAAGGATAATTTGGGTTGATGGGGACGAAAGAAGGTAATACCGTAAAATCTCGTGAAATCCACTATCTCCGTCGATGGCAACATCCATAGGCGAGGTCTTGGCCTTCCTAATAGGGTTAGAGATTGGTGGTGACGAACGAGAAATGTCTCAAATGTCAACAAGGGTGATCGACAGACTAAAATACAAAGAATACCAGTATGTAAATAGAGAGAGAGAAAATAGGAAAAAAGGTACTATTTACTCCTCACTTGGGATAAAGTCAATGCCCTCAGCATTATCCCAGGTTTCCGGGATCTCAGCCTCTTCATCCATGGTCCCAAAATCTTCCCTCCAGTTTCCCATGTCCAGCCCGGTGAATCCCTTGATGTCAAGCTCCGAGTTACAGCTTCCATCAATGGGTGGAGAAAGGCAGACTTTACGGAAAACACGTTGGATGATATCGGCTTTCACAAGATGAAAGCGATAGAAAGCATCTCCAACACAGGTAGTTGTGAGGATCCAGTGATCGTGAACACTTTACTTGTGAAATGTTATGGCACTCTCTATTGCAAAAATAGCTTCATCTGTAAGCTCACGCATGATATCCTTAAAAGGTTTGTTAATGGCAAAATCCAATCGTTGAACGAGACTTGTGCACCCAACAGGGATTCGAGATAAGGTAATGTTGTGAGACTTGAATTTTTCAAGAACAGCAGGGCTTTTATGAGACTCGATGAGATCTAGGGAGAATAAGTTAGATCCACCAAGCGCAGGCACAAAAAGTTTTTGATATAGTTTAAAAAAACTAAATAATTTATATAGGCTTTTCGTTGAATATTGCCTCAATTCTGGGATAATAAGAGTTGCTTTTGTTCTCAAGTGGTGCTTCTTTGCCCTGAAATATTACCATTGGAGACACTCTGGGAACCAGGTCTGGAAAAACACACAACACAAGTGACGCACGCCTCTTAGCCCACCCACTTTGTGAAGCCTTAGCCCAAATTGTCTTTTCTCCCTTCAGATTGTAAGATTTCCCATCCAAATATTTGAATGAGATAGGTGTTTCATCAAGGTTGCAGATATGTGAGAGATCAAATCGAGTGACAGGATGAGATATGGCAATATCCAAAAAAAACCCTTCTGTGGCTGAGAATTGCAGTGGTTGAGCTCTAACCAGTTTATCACTAGGGATTGATACTTGGTGGTAACCTTTTGCCCTTTTTTTGTTATAGTTCAAAGAGTAATCTCGTGTTGTCATTGAAATTCTGGGAACCACCATTCACTAAACCCGAAGACAGCTGGATTTACTCTTGGATAGTGTTCCTGAAGGCGGAATCCAGCCTTCACTCAATACCCTCCTCTCTGAACAATCCTCCCTTCCGCCCTTTATTCTATTTAGTCTTTATAAAGACTTTCTTCGTGCTTCTGCCACCAGCAGTGACTTAAAGCCCCTGGTTGCTGGGCCCTAACAAGTCAGTTGATACCCACTCTCCCAATCAGCTTCTTATTTCGAACCCAGTCACTAATTGTACGCTGTGGGATATTATAAAGATCCGCGGACTCTTGCTGGATTGGACAGCATTTATTTGGTGAGTTCTAGATCAGAACCCGGTAATGCTCAAGAAAGAGAAGAGTTTCAAGTTTCTGCTGTCGGCTATAGGTATACTGTGGGTATAGAATTGGCTTTAGGTCCTGGGAACAAGTACTCTTTCGCTAATTGGCTTTGGCTTTAGCCCCCGACAGGCTTTTATTGCTTGACCAGATGTAGAGGACATAGTTTTCTCAATAAAAGCAAGAAAACAAACAGAGGATTCGCTAAGAAAACCTGTTATACTAAGTCGATGCATTATTATTTCCCCTCTTATTCACCCTCTTATACTTGTGAATACTTTGTCCTCTGACTGATCTTTACGATCACAAGACATATGATTCATATCTACAGAGGACTCATTATTGCGACATTCATCTGATTCAAAACAGTGGTTATAACTAACAGTTTCGTTGTATAGGTTTTATATTAACTGGTAGTGAGAGAGTCTTTCACCATCATGGCCGGTCACTCGCTCTTGGGGGTAACCTTGCTTAACCTCGGCTACCCTGCCACCACCCTGCGACAGAGATAGTGGATCACGGAGATTTTACGGTACTGATACATGCTGAGGGAGGGGTATACTGGTGGAGAGTAGAGAAAATAAGTGATTGGAGATGTTTAGTCTATAAAGAGAGACACGTATAAGATGTTGAAATAATATTAATAACACAAGTCCATTTTTCAGAATACAAGAGTAAAAATGACGGTTGAAAGTCGTGAGAATGGCTGACAAGATCCCGAATTTTTCCAATTCCAAACTACTTAGAAATCAAACAAAGAAACCCCATAAAGTTTCAACTCTTTTTTCTTTTGCTTGCATCAGTACTTCTTTGCCCATTATCATAACAGAGCAATGTCCTGAAACTATAACTGAACTGGATGCCCCAACTCTCCTCCTATCTGTAATGGAGGCACTGTGTAGGAAGAAGGATCCTAAGATTGCGACCGCACCGAAGACTCAAAGTAGAAGTAAGGATCAAAATAAAGATAAAGCTAGTTCAGAGTAGAATTAAGTGGTAAAACTTAATATCGTTAAGCCTGAAAGCTTCACTCAATAAGTTCTCGCGAGGATTGTTGGTTATCAGAATGGGGTGTCTCTCGCTTTAGTTAAGTAGAATAATGTCAAGTCAGAGGACACCCGTGAACCATTCTGACCTTTCGCGAGCACCCTGCTCATCTGAGGACTGTCCAACACACCTGCCTAAAGTGAGCTAACACTTGGAGGCAGTCGGACCGCTCGGATATTAACTATCTCCACAAATAGGAAGCGCTTCGGATGATGTTTCTCTAACTACATCTGCATGAGTGAAAACCCTTTCGTATCGGTAGGATGTCAGTGGCCGACCGTCATGCCCACCTTAGAGATAATATAGATTGGGACTCACTGGCCCAGCGGTGGTTTTGTCTATACAAGCTACACAGTCCATCGGCAAAGCTACTTGTCTATACTAAGCTTCTAAACTGGAATGCATGCTCCCACGCTAAGAAGTCTCCTGCTGCTTGACTGCATGGGCGCTACCCACAGCCAACAATGCGGGACCCTCTTAAATCATGACAAGACTCACACCTCTTGAGCCCACTAATAACCCATGGTAATGCTACAGTTCACGGGGTAGCCTGGGACTGGCTTTGGGGTAGTTGTCCTGGAAGCCCAGCAGCCTCCCCAGTCAGCCCCAAGCCCTCTACTATTAACCATACAACTCCCCGGAGGTCAAAGTATGCCCGTAGGTGGTTCCCAGGTGTTATCCAGGTAGCGCCCCAGGAGGCGGTCACCCTCACACCCCTTATATATCATGCGAACAGCTTCTGGTCAGTTGGACGGCCACAACTCATACCGTGTTGTGGGAGCGTCCCTATAGATCTCACTTTACTAGGAAGCACACAACTATACAGCCGTACAGTGCTGTTGCGCCGTACCAACGCTAGGGCCGCAGAGTGCTGTTAGGAATATCCCCTGAAAGTTACCGGAGGTTCGGACCACTCCTGCTCTGTCAGTAGTCCGTTTCGTACCATACGAAGCGTGTCTATGAACATCTAAGAGCCTCACTATTGTGGGATAACTTTCCCCTAAGTCCGCAGCTGACTTTGCTGGTGAAGGTAAGGTAACTGGGGTCCCAAGGTAGGGTAATCATGTTTCTAAGGTAGGGTAACTTCACCCTTTTATGCCTTTATTTCCTTCGGGAGTCCACGCGACCACATATAATGTTGCCCCGCAGACGCATTCAACGTTTACTATGGGTCCTTAGCTTTATGCGAACATACCCTCCGAAGGTTAACCTGCCTAGTAGGGTAACTTTGGCCTACCTAGGTTACCCTGTCTAACCCTATGTCACCAAGTCGCTTTGTAGACACTTATCTCACCTCATGTCTACCAGTAGTTTACTAAGTATACTGGCCTATCCTCAATATGGTTACCACATGGTATACCATACAGGCTTGAGTCTAGTCCACTGTAGGTACCTATCTGTAGGGTCGTTACAACCACTATTGGTGGCTAGCAGCGACGAATATCCTAAGCTTCATGACAGCAATATTGGCTAACGATAGGCTCTACAACGGATTATGTGTGCCTGATTTGCATCGCACCATCAAACAAGAAGTACCTTCAGTAATCCCGAGATAGTTGAGATTAGCACCTCCGGTGGGTGACCATTTCCCTGTCTGCAAGACACCTGTAACCAATAACGCTATTAGGATATTGTTCCCTTGGAAATGTCAAAGGCGTCAACATCCATCTCAGTCTTCAATTAAGGTTCATCTACATTGCATGGGTTCTGGTATTCCTCACAGTAATGGTCACTTAAATGAACAGTTTCCAAATGCCCTTGGCCATTTGCCTCTGACTTAGGTTTGATATTGCCCTTGGGTTGCATTTTTGTTTTGCGCAGACATTTGGGCACATTTGCAAGAACTTCAGTCTTACTAAGGCCATGTGGTTGGCTTCAATGTCACTCTTGGTCGGTTAAGACTATCTCCGAGCGGCCAGAATCGTCAAGCTGCATTCCCAACTGGATCTACTTGAGTCAGATACAACTTGTGCCTGCACCCCTTCATATTAAAGTTACCAACTCAAGGTGTTAGCTGACTGCATTCCATGATAGCTGGTACAACATCCAATCTACGCTTATTCAAATTACCAACTAAACATGTTGGCTGACTGGATCCTATGCTATCTGGTATAGTATCGCATCTAAGCCGGTTCCAATCGGCTGCTCTATTAGTACGCTGATTATGTGAATTTTCCTGTCCTGGCTGATGTATTGTAGAATACTGGATTATTAGATGTTAGCCGAATATAACACGGACTTTTAGGAGGGAAGCAAATAGTTCAACCTATATCTTCTGTTGTGAAGGGAAGAAGTTTTCATAGTTTACTTGTTTTCAATAGAACACATCTGGTCTCATACACTAAAACTTAGCGGGGGTGCTTCATACAATATCACTTGATATTGAATGCAAATATGCTCTTATAGAAAATGGTTTTCTGATTATTCAACCTTGTGTCCGTGATCCTGCTACTCTCAGCACTCTTCAGCTTCAAGACTCCAGGCTCAAAGATTGGGATAAATGGAGGTGTTCCTAAGAGGGGTACTAGAAACACAAAGTATGAGTTAGCAACAATAATTCTAGTAAAACATCAGCTACACCTAAAGAAGCCGATAAATATGAAACCCCATCTCCAGCCCACAAATCAACACACCTGACTGTAGAATTTACCCAGGTGGCTTCATGACCACCCCCTAGGGCCTGCACTCTTGTGGGTGATATAGAGATATGGGTCAAGTCTAGTAAAGGGTAAACTTCAGCTCAGGCTAGGCTGAGTTCTAAGATGCAAGGGAAAAAGGGAAATCAGGAATATGGGATTGATATTGTTAGTCATAGAAGATGCTCAGACAAGGGCGCTCAATCGAATGATTGATATCCAATGTAAGCTAAGAAGATCCCAGAGTGAAAATTCAACATGTAAACTACAAAGCTTGCACTATCAGACAGGGAATGAAAATTTAAAAGAAAATCAACCGAACAAAACATCAATTGCTGGCAACCCTGGTGTTTCTTCAATGGCGCTTGAACAGCTTTGGGTGTTTTGGCCTGCAGCTGTTGGGGGATTATAAGTGTCAGAAGCAAGGGATGCTGAGGGCAGAGGGGAGGTTATGGTATCCTGATCCAGGGCCGGGGCCTGGTTTTCTATTGGCAGCAGAATTGTCTCTTCTTTTGACGTACTGGAAGCCAATAGGATAAACTTGGCATTTGGTGTAATAGAAGCCAATTCAATTAGCTCAGCATCCGGGATTATGGGTGTTAGGTGGTACCAGATCTCAAAGAACAAGCGAGATGGGTAAGAACAGGGCACTTTATTATAGACGGAGATGTGTCTAGGAAGGCTCAATATAACTGTGCGTAAAATAGTGATAAAGATTTTTCTTGTAATAACTTATTATATGGATAAGGTCTCTTCTCTGTAGCGTCATTATTTCAGTAAAGCTCGGGAGGCACTTCGATATTTATATCCCGCTTCGATAGGGTGCGCGGCCTACAAGTAACTACCATACTAACTAAGTACCTGCTAACCATTCCGAACATTTGCTCTAGTGCGAACACCTTTGGACCCTGAATAATATCGCCCCACCATTTTACTTCTGGACTGGAGAGCTCTTGATTTCTCTGGTGTGGCACCACGTTCCAGTCAGAGTTCACAATCCTTCTTCCATCAGGAGGGACTGAAACTTGTCTGCATGCTAGACAGTGTCCTCATCATCGGACGAACGAAGTGGCCAACTTCGTAATCGGACTTATCGCAGTAGCAGCTATAACTCTTGCTTCCGCCCGCTTAGGCTTCGGTCAGACTATCAGTCGGGATCGTACCAGTGGCACAATTCTCTCATAGTCTTTTCTTACCGAATGATCCTATATGGTACTACACCATTGGTGTGGGTGCGGTCATACTCCTATTTTATTTTTAGAGTAGACACGACGAAAACGTCCCGTTACTTTAGTGACATAGTTTCCTGTGCCGTACCGCTATGTCTGTAACCATATGTGACATCGACCGATTTCGCCCGGAACACTTGCATAACCCCGCCAAAAGTCCCCTCTCATATACTCTGCGAACAGCATCCGGTCGGACGGACGGCTGTGACGTATATGGTGTTATGAAATAGGTTCCAATGATAGTGTCCTGTGTTGTTGGGACGCAACTGCTACGCCATCTGGTGTTGTCGCGTCGTCCCAACGCTGAGGCCAGAGGGGGGTGTTAGCTTCACAGGGTGAAGGTAGGGTAACCCCAGAGTATGCAAAAATAGGCGGAAAAGCTACGCTTTTCTCATATGCCTAACAATGGGATATGGTGCAACTGTGGACCAGATCAGAGTTGGAGAGCTAACTAAACACTGATGAAACTTCCTACAGACTCTAGCAGGAAGCCTTTCCTGGGCGCTATTGTATGCATCACAGTCACTTTCTCTCCAGTTGGGATTCCACAGCCGACCAGCAATCAAAGACATCCCCTGAATAAGATATAGAATGGTTGACTAATTCCTGGAATCTGATACCCCTGACCGCTTTGCACACCATACTGGTCAGATGTGATTATAGTCTGATGCCTTCTTCTTGACGTCCAATAGGAGAAAGTTTGTGGCACCAGATTGCCAAGAGGGGCCCAGGGCGCCCAAATTGCTGTCCTATTATGGACGTTAAAATGTTGAGTTGTACATTCTTCTATATAGCTGAAATGCAATAAACATACAATGAGAACAATTATTTGCCCCTCCAGAGGCATCTGAGATTCTGATTCGCTCTTAGTCATATTCTTTGCTCTGTTGCCCTCCCCACCGTCCTCTCCCTTGTCTTCCTTGTTGTCTTCCTTGTTGTCTTCCATATCCTCCATTTCATCATGGCGCTCTCCCAATTGCTGCCTCGTACGCCTATTTCTCCCCACAATGTGGTCGTACTTGTCATTCTAGTCATCCCATTGGATCCCCTTAACTATATCTGCTGCCTGCCCATAATAATCCCAGACGTTGCAGTCAAAAACAGAGTATCTGCTTCTGATAGACGCCAGCATTGATCTGTTATCCTCTGCTTCTTGCAAGCCTGACTGCAGAACTATGAGATCCAGAAGATATGTACCATTGTTAGTAAGAAGCCATGCCTGAAGTTCCTTATCTTTATTAACAAAAATGTGGTCTTAGAGAAGGAGTGGGGCTGTGGGATCCAGAGTGAACGTGTTGCTTGTAACATTTTCTTATTGCTTGTGATACACTCAAAGTTCTAGGAAACCGTCCCAGGTTGTACACATGAAATCCTAGCCAAAGTGTGGCCTAGGCAGATTGATCAACCCGAGGCTCCAAAAGGTTATTAGATAAAACTCTTTACTATATCGCTACGCTCTTGAAGTATTTGACGGCTTCTGGCTATCGTGGTGAACTCATGAGATAACAATCCAACCACGTATATTGAAACTTTATCTATCAAAGTCTGTTTCATCTAAGTCCAAAAGATTCAGCCTTTAAATACATGGCCAGCTTTTCCAAAGGCTCACTCCTATGAGTATAGCATGTATCTTAAAACACTTATGATATCAAATCAATATCATAAAACAATAGATAAAACATTCCAGGTATCAAACAATCCGTTAAAACATAAAGTTCAAACAGAGGAGGTATCAAACTAATGCTTCTGAAATACAATCAGGGAGAGGCACAACCTTGTATCCCAAAATCAAAACATAAAACAAACTTACATATCAAAACAATACCTCCTGCATAACAAGGCTACAGCCCCAAGCCTCCTATCATGAAACCAAACATATCTTAAAAGAAAATCCTTTGTAACTGTAGTACCTGTACGGCTTATGTTACTACTTTCAGGAGTTGTACCCATGAGATATCGAGGGCACTGAATTGCCGCCTTAGCATGTTATGCGTTTATCACACCAAGCAAGTGTTTCATATTTGGCAACTTAAGGACTTGCCTAGCTATCTCCTGCCAGTGATTGGAGTCATTCTGCCACCAGAGAAGGTTATTTCAACTATGAGCAGTGATGAATAGGGGTAGGGCCTAAATGATGTGAAGGATTGATGAAGGAAGTGAAGGAGGGTTTTGTTTTTTTTAAAGTCATATATTCGTTGTTAAAGTGCAAGAAATCAGATGGAGCACTAGCCATGGCGAAAACAAAATCATAAAACAAACCAATAGCCTGCTTCACCTGATCATAGGACAAACAAATACCCCCCTCCCGTAGGAAAACAATCACACATGAAAAACTCGCTGTGCCTCTAAGGCCCTATAGTATGGGCCTAGCAGCACACTAGCCACCAGCCTAAACTAATGGGGAGGAAAGCATAGGAAAGCCAAACACGAAGAAAGCCAAAATAAAGATATACAGGAGTAAAGAAACCCTGCAGCAGGCTCCCTTTAACAAAAGAAAGATATGGGCGGGCACATCCATACGCCTCTAAGACCATTAAACTACTATTGCAAGCCTTTAACAAGAGGAACTTGTCAAAACCGCAAACCCGATGGCTACCAGGGCAGGCGCATCCAACAGGACAGAACTCCCAAGGGAGACTCTTGGGACTTTAGAAAAGGCCAAGGAGACAGTGCAATACCATGACCAACCGTAATCTATTACGAGGTTTGCGATTGTAGAGTTAATCACGGGAGCGGATGATGTAGGCGCGAGGAGCTACCCAGAAAGGAGAGCCACACAGCAGTAAAGGCACCCCCTATGGATGGGGCAGACAGGGTGCCAGCCAAGCGGCAGTAGGGTGACAGCCAGGGAGAGCCGTAGCAGTACGGTGCAAGCGAATCGAAATGTGGGAAGCAGGAAGAGGAAGGCTCGCCAGAAACCAAGAAGTCCAAATGAGGAGAACCATGACAAGGTGACAATTTTTCAAACACCGACCATACCGACCGGGCAACTCTGAAGAGAGTGCAATACCAGAGAGAGGGCCACCAGGGCAACCACTTCACCAGTAACCTGAAACTAGCGACCGTATATTGACAATGGAGTGAGGGTTGCCAACAGTGCCAATCAGTAAGCGAGACGGGTCGTGAAGTGCCAGGTAACGGGGAAAAACATCAACGCAAGCGTGCCTAAACGAAGACTGATTCAAGAACCCCGTTGGAGGTGAGGCCAAAGGCGACAGGAGAAGAGGAGGAAGTGGCGTGTGTGTGAAACTGCTAGGCTGAAGCTATTAAGGGAGATCAGAGGAGAAAGATACACTTACAATAATGTCACATGGTGTGGAGATTTCAATCACTGGAGGTGGAGCGAGCGTGTTGGATGGACGTGAAGGAGGGCAGATGACAACTTTTATAAACGTCAGCAGCATTCTTTGTGTATTGCAAAAGATAACCCATGACCTCTGGATTGTGTACAAACTTTGAAACCTTAACCTCGACAATGTGATAAACTTGTAGTCTTTGCATGACGCTAACAATTTCACACTCAGCATTCAAATATGACCTAAGTTTGTAAGCTCAAAATTTGACTGTATGAATAATTCAAATCAATGCTGATTGTAAGTCTTCTTTGATGTAGGAAATAAGGTTTTAAACATCTTCAGGGTCAGGACTCCAGAGGGTGGTTGTTCTGCAGATCCCAGAAGATATCATTACTCATACTTCACGACAATATTGTGACAATCTTGGTGGACGACGACCCTAGTATCAGCCAACTGCCAAGATAAGATATGATAATTTGCAAACCTCCAGTGCTTACTTACTTGTTGGTACATATGGCTGACATCAACCCTCATCGATGCTCATCCTTCTCGTCCGCTCCACCTCCAGCGATTGAAATCTCAACACCATGGGAAATCATCGTGAGAGTGTCTACTGCCTCTGCTCTCCCTTGATGGCTTCTGCCTAGGAGTAGTACACACCCGTCTCTCCCTTTCCTCTCTCTGGGGTCTCTGGCCTCCCCTCCCGTCGGGTTCTTGATTCTGTCTTCGTTTAAGCACGCTTGCGTTGATGTTTCTCCCCCTTACCCCGCACTTCGCGACGCGTCTCGCTTAGCGATTTGCACGGTCGGCAACCCTCTTTCCATCGTCAACACACGGTTGCTAGTTTCGGGCTATCGGTGAAGTAGTTGCCCTGGTGGCCCTGCTCTCTGGTATTGCACTCTCTCCTGAGGTGCTCGGTCGGTACGGTCGGCTTTCGAAAAATCGTGACCCTGTCTCTGTCCTCCGTGTTCGTACTTCTTGGTTACTGGCGAGCCTTCCCTTTCCCGCTTCCCACGCGTCGGATCCGCTTGCACCGTACTGCTGCGCACTCTCTGGCTGGCACCCTTACTGCCTCCCTGGCTGGCACCCTACTGCCCCTTCCCCGTAGCTGGCACCTTTACTGCTGAGTGGCTCTCCTCACCGGGTGGCTCCCCTCGCCTCCTCCATCCGCCACGCGATTTACTCTACGGTCGCAACTCGCTGGTAGGTTACGCTGGGTCATGGTATAGCACTACCTCCTTGGCCCATGCTAAAGTCCGAAGCGCGCCGATACCCGGGCAGCCCGCCCTCGTCAACGCCTTGCCCCGAAGCCGATAGGCGTGGGGTATTTCCGTTAGGCATCCGGCAACAGTAGTTTTAGCTCTCCTTTTTTTCGGCGATCGTGCCGTGCAAATCTTTTCTTTTGTCTTGGGGGGCCTGCCGAAGGGTTTCTTTGCTCCTGTACGTCTTTATGTTGGTTTTCTTCTTGGTTGATCTTTCCTATGCTTTCCTCCCCATCGGTTTAGGCTGGTGGCTGGTGTGCGGTTAGGCCCATACCATAGGGTCTTGGAGGTACGGCGAGGTTTCCTTGTTTGATTGCTTGCCTACAGGCGGGGGGTATTTGTTTGTCCCATGAGGAGGTGAAGCGGGCCATTGGATTGTTTTATAGTTTTGTTTACGTCATAGCTAGCGCTTTACACGGGTTCTTGTACTTTAACAACGAATACATGATATAAAAAAAAAAAAAAAAGAAGAAAAAAAAAAGAAAAAAAAACCCTCATCGATGCTCATTGATACGAAGCCCATTCTTACAACAGACAGTGACACTCAATGACACTCGGTGACAGTTCGATAATAAGGAGGCCTGACACCAATACCCTATTGTGCAGAAGGGTTGATCTATCTAATGTATAAGCCTAAAATTTAAACCCTGAATACATGAAAGACTAAACAAAACCCATAAAATAATTAATCTATTAAAATACGATAAACAATAGTCCCACCCTCTCTGTAACGACCCTACCAATACATCAGCAAAAAATCCTTTTTCACCAGACGTATCAAGGTCACGTCCGGACGAAGCCAGTCCGCTCTTTGCCTCCCTCCCGTCCTTCCGGATCTCCTGGGCCCTCTCTGCCTTTCATCTCTTGCGTCTAGTGCAACAGGACGCCCCACTTTCCCTCCAAAGCGTCCAACGCGCTCATTGCGACCACAGCCCCTCCCAGCGCCTTCCAGTTGTATCCGCCCCCTTATCTTCTCGTCTACAGGCCTCCTGCCTACTCTTACCAACTGCGTGCATCTGGCGGCGCTCCCAGATCCCCTGTCACCTCTAGTGACCTAGATCTGTCCACTCCCGTCCGCTGACATCCTACGTTGCGCTTTTCTTAGCCGGCGCCCTACTGTCACTTCCATAATTCCCTTACTGTTCACAAGACGCCCCGAACGGCCTCCATGGAGACCCCCTACTAGGGTTGGCTTCGCCACAGGAGAGAATAAAGTGGTATTATTAATCATCTGCAGAACTCACGCGGCCGGGTTGAAGCCGGACACTTTCTAAGGGAATCTCTCCCTTAAGTCGCCAGCTTCAACTCGGCCGCCTACTCAATTCAACCTATTTAAAATATTCCCTTGAATGCCGGCAGATCGTATATTACTCCCACGGCCGAGTTGAAGCCGGACACTCAATATAGGCACTGCCATCTTAAGTGTACGGCTTCAACTTGGCCGATTATTTATGCAAAACAATTCAACCTATTTAAAAATATTCCCTTAAACGCCCGCCGATAGTGTAGTACCCCAGGCGGCCGAGTTGAAGCCGGACACTCAATATGGGCACTGCCATGTTAAGTGTACGGCTTCAACTTGCCCACATATTCATGCAAAACAATTCAACCTGTTTAAAATATTCTCTTAAACGGCAGCCGATTGTGTAGTACTCCCGCGGCCGAGATGAAGCCTGACACTCAATATGGGAACTGCCACCTTAAGTGCCCAACCTTAACTCATATAAATACTGTATATAATTGGATAGAAGAATTTAATATATTTCATTAAACGTCCGCTGATCAATCCTGTGATTAACTATCCATTGCCTCTCCCCACTAGGAATTACCTGCACCTGTCCGATCACTGCCCGTATACTGACTATTCGCATGTCTCGACCATTGACCCCCCTGCCCACTCAAATATGTCCACTCGCAATGTGAAATCTGCCACTATTTACAGGATCGAGTATGCAAACCAATGCCAACCGATGGACAGCTCCTGCCTCACTGAGAATATTTCTTATCTTGAAAGGTGCTAACAACCGAGCCACCACCCATCCTCGTAAATCTCAATAGTTCGCTTTCCCACCAGTCTGGACCCATACGCAATCGTTTCTGGGGCCACGGTTACGGAATGCCTTTGTTCCAGTGCAGCGAGCCAGGTGAATCTGGAACCTGTCAGTTTCCTGAAAGTCGGCGACTGGAAATTCAAGCTGAGCAAATCCTTCTACGGGGAGTGCCCCTAGTTCGGTGAGGTCAGCTGGCAACCGCCGGTCATTTGCAGCAGTCTGCCTAGTAAAACGTAGTATCTCCGGCATCATGTCAGAATAATAGATATTGAGGGTTGCGCATAGTTCGGTCAGCGTGCTGGTGTTTTTCATACGGCCTGTAAGAACCTGGCGTCGCGTACTGTGACTTGAAAAAGCCGGCATTTCCATCCCTCTATCTTGAGCCACGATCACACCTTTAACATTCAAAAGTCCTTCTATAGTCTGCAACCTGATTCCCAGGGCATGTTGGCGGCCATATGACCACAAGATCCGCCGGGCGGCATCATTCTTGTTTGACCTGCGGTATCCATCTTTAATCTGATCGTTATGTGCTAGTGTAACGACCCTACAGATAGGTAGCTACAGTGGACTAGACTCAAGCCCGTATAGCATACCAAGTGGTAACCATATTGAGGATAGGCCAGTATACTTAGTATACTACGGGTAGACATGAGTTGGTACAAGTGTCTACAAAGTGAGTTGGTGACATAGGGTTAGACAGGGTAACCTAGGTAGGCCAAAGTTACCTTACTAGGCAGGGTAACCTTCGGAGTGTATGTTCGCATAAAGCAAAGGACCCATAGTAAACGTTGCATGGGTCTCCGGGGCAACATTATATGTGGTTGCGCAGACTCCCGAAGGAAATAAAGGCATGGTAGGGTGAAGTTACCCTACCTTGGAAACATGATTACCCTACCTTGGGACCCCAGTTACCCTACTGAGGTACCCCAGTTACCCTACCTTCCCCGACAAAGTCATCTGAGGACTTAGGGGAAAGTTATCCCACTATAGTGGGGCTCTTAGATGTTCATAGGGCCGCTTTATATGGTACGAAACGGACTACGGACGGAGCAGGAGTGGTCTGAACCTCCTGTAACTTGCAGGGGATATTCCTAACACCCCCCTGCGGCCCCAGTGTTGGTACGGCGCGACCGCACTGTACGGCTGTGTAGTTGTGTGCTTCCTAGTAAAGTTAGATCCATAGGAACGCTCACACAACACCGTATGAGTTGTGGCCGTCCAACTGACCAGAAGCTGTTTGCAGGATATATAAGAGGTGTGAGGGTGACCGCCTCCTGGGGCGCCACCTGGATAACACCTGGGAACCAGCTACGGGCATACTTTGACCTCTGGGTAGTTGTATGGTTAACAGTAGAGGGCTTGGGGCTGACCGGGGAAGCTGCAAGGCTTCCAGGACCACCACCCCAAAGCCAGTCCCGGGTTACCCTGTGAACTGTAGCATTACCATGGGTTATTTGTGGACTCTAGAGGTGTGAGTCTTGTCACGATTTAAGAGGGTCCCGCATGGTTGGCTGTGGGTAGCGCCCATGCAGTCAAGCAGCAGGAGACTTCTTAGCGTGGGAGCATGCATTCCGGTTTAGAAGCTTAGTATAGACAAGCAGCTTTGCCGATGAACTGTGTAGCTTGTATAGACGAAACCACCGCTGGGCCAGTGAGTCCGAATGGATATTATCTCTAAGGTGGGCATATCGGTCGGCCACTGACATGCTACCAATAGGAAAGGGTTTTCGCTCAGGCAGATGTAGTTGGAGAGACATCAGCGGAAGCACTTCCTATTTGTGGAGAGAGTAAATATCCGAGCGGTCCGACTGCCTCTGAGTGTTAGCTCACTTTAGGCAGGTAAGTTGCACAGCTCTGAGCTGAACAGGGTGCTCGCGAAAGGTCAGAATGGTTGACGGGTGTCCTCTGGCTTTACATTATTCTACTTAACTAAAGCGAGAGACACCCTATTCTGATAAACCAACGATCCTCGAGAGAACTTATTGAGTGAAGCTTTCAGGCTTAACGATATTAAGTTTTACCCCTTGATTCTACTTTGAATTATTTTTATCTTTATTTTGATCCTTACTTCTACTTTGAGTCTTCGGTGCGGTCGCAATCTTAAGATCCTTCTTCCTACAAAGTGCCCCCGTTACAGCTAGTTCACCGATCTCTGTAGAATACATCCATATGGATCCAAAATGCAGTATGTGGGAGGGAAAGTGAGTCAGGTACTGCATCTTGATGAAGTTGAAGTGGTTCTCACGCCGTATCAAATCTGCCCCGCGATCAGCCCTTTCAACACTCTCTTGATCAGCCTGTCGACTGCGATTAGCGACAGTTCTATGTTGGACTTCTTTAGCACTCTAATCCACCATCAGTTCCCTTAGCTCCCAATCCTGGCCAGCTGCTCGGGTGCGAGTAGCCTTCAAGGTACGGTACTGGAGAAAAATGTCCTTTGTCCGGTGAAATGTCTGCATGTAGCTTTCCATGTAGGAAAGTGTATCTGGTGTAGGACTCCGATATTGAGCCATGAGAGAGAAATCAACCAGGGCGCTAAGAGACTTCAAACGGTTCTTGAAATCATGATACTGAAAACTGTCCGGATTTCGCAATACGGACGCCAATACAGCTGAAATACCACGGCCGAGATTGCGCATCTCCTTTCCCTGCCATTGTGTGATTTCGCAATAGGCCTTTTTTGGTATGCTGAATCCGGGGTAAGGAGGAATTTCTTTCCAAGCATGCTCGAATGCCTGTTGTCGTTTATGCTTTTTCAGGAATCCTTCTACCTACTCCATCATATGTTTGAATAAGCCAAGGTAGATGTTGTACAAGAGGTCCGGCTTATCTAGGTCTGCGGGGCTTACTCGCTCCAGTCCAATGAATACATTGTTTCCTATTTTGACGCCCAACCACTGAAAGTATTCTGCAAGGCCGGCCGCTTCTGTCGGCTCATGCCTCAAGGCTTTCTCCCTATATCGCATGTAGTCGCAGGTCCCATATATCCGCCGCGGATCCCCACCGAGCTCCTCGCCCTGAACCTCACACTTTGAGCATGACTTGCTGCCTATTCCTTGCAAGGCTGCATGCTCATCATGATCCGCGATCCACACGGACAAAATGGGAAAACAAAGGCGTGTTTTGCCGTCTGCACAATCTATTACCGTTCCTTCTTGGGCAACTGGCTGTAATGGTGCCAGGACAAGATCCAAGACACCCCACAGGGTATGCGCATTTGTCTGCATCTGGGGTTCGTTGGCATGGGCTGATTCGCCAGTTAACCTTCGGGGTACTGGAAGGAATGCCAGAAGCAGGATTGGCATCTTGGCAGGGCTGTTTCTCGTCCACACAAGGATATTGCCGATTCTCATGTATACTGGCCAGGCTTTCTTATCTCCTGAGAAATTGGTAAGGTGAGTCTGGTCAGACAATCCGATAATGGGAACCACTGTTGATCCGCCGGGCAAAGCTTTCTACCAAGGAAAAGAATAGGCTGTTAGCACTGGAAACACCTCTCCCAAGACCTGTCAGGACCTATCTCATACCTGTATATCCCACCACCAGTCCGCCATATGCATCTCTGAATATAATCGTTTCCCACGCGAATCATATTCTCGAATAGGTGCGTCAACTATTCAGGTAGCGGACACAGTCAATTATATATCGATAATAGAAAGTTGTTGCATGTCGACCATCATCAATACTCGCTTCTGCCAACACCAAGTATTCACGAAATGGGTCCAGTACGTCGAGGTATTGTCGCAAGGTATAGGCGGACTGGAATGAGCTGCTATCCGTACCGCCCAAACCTTGGGCAAAGTACGCGTCAATCTGCAACTTGGCTACCTTGCTCCGGACAAACCAGCTCGCAAAATTAAAGTTGTCTTCAGATGAGAAAGGGCTCCAAGGGTCATCAGTCATGGCCATGTTGAGCTCTGTATGGCCAGCAACTTCGCCAAGAGGTCTGCCAGCACCCGGAATAGTTTCTTGACCCGAAGGGAGGTGGTGGACCAGTGGGTGGGAGACGTATTCTGTGTCTGAATCATTGTGCATATCATCTATCTCACCACTTGCTGTATGGATATCGGCGATCTCGAGCCCGCGATCAGATTTGTAGTCTGAGTTGGTCATGTTTTCAAGTTCATCACGAACAAAAGTAGGTTGTGCCGTGGAGCAGGCCCTGTGCACAATCCTATTGAGGGGTAGAACGATATCAAGATGCATTGTGTGAAGGTGTTTTCGTATGCAGCGGCTTGTTGATAACGTCGCCTGCAATAAGGACACTTTGTTGTCTTGGAGGTCATCGTGTGTGGTGTTTGTTTGTTTCTCTTTCAAGTAGTGTGGCGAATGCGTGAGCTGATGGGCAGACGGACTGCAGTGGACTTAGTATCTTTCAAAGTGAAAGCTAGGTTTCTTTCAAGGGGTAAATCGGGAAACTTCAAGTTTGTTTAGTCGGATAACGAACAGGTCTTGACATTCAAGCTGCCAACCGGTATTCATGGTTTAACTTGTGCAACCTATTCTTTGTTAAGAGGATGCTAACCCTACCGTATTGTGGGCAGACTGACGAGGTTTCGATGCGTCTTGGCTCTCGGGTCGCAGCTCGCATGCCGCTCGCATGCGGCTCCGTTGCGGCTTAAAACCTTATCTGAAGCCTATCTAGTGTATGTCTTTGTGCCTGGATCACATGTCTTTTCAAGATATCAATATTCAAGTTTGTCCAGGGTACAAGCCTGCGTACGCCACTAAAACCGTCCTCCTGCCGCCTTATAAGCTCTCTCTTTCCCCCCCCTCCATCTTCTGTCCACCACCCTTTCCCAAATCACAATCACATCTTCGATCCCCCAGCCCCTTCTAACAGGACCCACGGAGCTCAGCACAACCTCTCACTCATCCGCCGCACCACTAGTATATCCTCAGCTCATTTCAGATTTACCTATCTGCGTTTCCCCAGCTAATAACCTCCTCTCGCAGCCGTTTACCATCAGCAGAACTCCCTTTACCATCCGCTAGGCCCGCTCTATTTCCATTTTCGGCTCTTCCACAATCCTTCATCCTCAAAGGTACCAGCATCTGCTAGTGGTCATCTTTCAGCCGCTCAGGGACCTTGTTCAAAAAAAGCCTCTTTCCGAGCCAGCAATCACCCCCCGCCCCGACAGGTATTACAATGGCAGCCTCGAAGGTTGGCCTCACTTTTGAAAAATCAGGGGCCTTTAAAAACGGCGGCGATGTTAACTGATGTAAGTACATTTCCGACTTCCCCTACCCATGAACCTATGGTCAGGAGTATAAAGCCTGGCGAAATGCTATGAAACGTAAGATGGAGTAAGACAGGATCCCCGGGTGGAAACAAACTACAGCCGCCCAATGGGCGGCCATCCAGGCATATGCTATTACCCTCCCGCCTGTTAGCCGGAGGTCGTGACTCTGGCTGGCTAAGTCCCTCCATGGTGAATGTTTTACCGAATGCCTGGACTTTTTGCTAATGGACATAGCAAAAAACATCAGCGTATCTTAACAGACATGTTGAAAGTGCAGCCTGTTCCCGCTATTGCAGTTGCGGACCCCGCCCCGACCAGAAATGATCGTAATTTAGCCCCAAGCGTCTGCATTAATGTACCATATATGCTAATACAGCTCCTGCCGGTCTCTCCGGTCCGCGCTCTGTCCGTTCTAGGGTGGATCAACCATCCGAAGTCCGCCCAAGCTGCCCACTTCCTACCGGGATAGACAAAATATAGTGGCAAACCCACAAAGATGTTTACTGGATGGAGCTAACCGAGCCCACCCTTGGGAACCTGCTTGCGGGTATAAACATAATCTTGTCACGTGGATTCGGATATCGTATGCTCGTTGGTGCGACGGGACAGGGTACATGTTATTGCTGCGAGACGATCCTGTGGAGCCATTGCCGCTTGCTGAAATGATCCGAATCACAAATAGCAGGCATGTCTACATATGGTAGTCCTTGAATCCACCAAGTGAACCAATAGATCTGCTCTTCGGTGCCCATCGCAGCACCAATACGGAAGATAGCACTCCTGCTCCTGGTGACCTCCGGGTTGACCCGCGCGATAACCGGGGCACACCGACAGATGAGGAGTGGCCCAGTAGCGATAAGGAGCCGAACTCTGACGGCCACTCGCGAAAGTCGTCCGCAACGGCTGCAACGCGAACCACCTCATCGTGGACCACCAGGAGCGGTAAAATCACAAAAAAGACTAGGCGAACACACCGCATCAATTGGGCGGACGTAAGCGAATCAGAGCCAGAGTCCGATGTCGCTCCTGATCGGGCCCTCAATTTGGCAAATGGGGCGATCCCGGCCCCGGATTCTGGCCCTACATTGCCTCCAGGTAACCCAGCTTCTGTCCGTTGAGCTAACTTGGGCACTCATGTTTTGAGTTCTAGTAGACAAAGAGGACAGGTGACTGACCTAAAGAAAGCACCTCGGACGACAGCAAATAACAGTGGTAAACGCAACCTGGTGGTCATGCCAGAGTCTGATAAGCCATACAGTTCGGATGAAAGTCCGGAACCCCAGCGGAAGGTGGCCTGCCAGGTGGGGGCAATGGATGCCTGCATTGAGGTAGAACCGGACACACTCGATGGGGAGCTTAATCTGAGTCCGCTGCCTGCTGACAGGCCTGGTCGGCCAAACAGGCCTCCGCTATTGACTCCCAATGCGGGCCATGCGGCGTCCCCCTTTGAGCATGCAGAGGGCAGAAGGTCCGCTGAGCATCTTTTGATGCTGGCCTCAGGGGGCGAGCAACCTGTCAACACATTGGCAACCCAAGTTGGTACGCCGGGCAGAATCCATTCCCCCTCCGATCCGGCTACAAGCGATGTGTCTGCGGATATTCCGGCCGCTGGAGAAGCTGGACGAGAATTAAGCCCAGCCGCTGACTCCCCAACCAGCTCAAGTGCATACTCTACACCTGGTAAGCTCCGGTTACAACTACCAGGGTTTTCATCCCTTCTGTTGGCAAGGTCTACCGTAGTACCGCCGGCAGAAACGGGCATTGGGAGCCCGTTGAGGTCCGTTTCTGTCCTGGCTCACTAGTAGCTCTGCCAACAAAGCTCTCCTGCCCCAACCAATGTGGCTAATGTCTAGCTAGCAGAGGGTGCAGGTCTATTTCAGGCAATTTACAGGTTCTAGGCCGCGATTGACCCTTCAACCTTTCTTTTTGGTGTTTTATTTTTGGTGTTTTCATTTTTGTTTCTAGAGTTTGTATTTTTCTTGCTGGTTCCTGACTATTTCTGTTTAGATTAACCCGCTACGTCTGGGCTCACCTGCTCAGTACACTTAATTTAGACCTGCGACTATCTCCTGCGGACCTTTCCTTGAGTGTTTTTCATTTGGAGTTTAGCCTTTAGAGTTTTCTGAGCTATCCTTGCATTTTTTCCCGCACATTTCTTGTTTCGATTAGCCCGCTGCGGTTGCCCAAACCCAATGTAGTCTACGGACATTGGCTATTTTCGTTTACCGGATCAGATCCCGGGAATCTTCGCAACTCATTCTTGTTCTTTTCCAGCTCTTTTTCGTCTCGAATATGTTTTCTCTTCAGGCTTTAGAGATTTGCTCTCTGGATTTGTGCGGATCATTCTCATTGTTTTCTAGCTCGTTTTTCATTCGGGGTTGCCCCTTTCATCGCTGTTCCTATCTCAAATTTACACCTTATATCCCATCTGTTGAGCATTAGCGGCAGCTTTCACTTCCTCAGATTAGCGTCCGGGCTCCGAGCCCAAGCCTTACCCACATTTGTTACCGTCCGCTTGGCAGACCTACTCAAACTAGATTAGTCCGTAAATACTGATAAACCTTTTTTCATCACCCTCAACAATATCAAGTATCAAACACTCGTGTTGCCCCTGTGAAATAGCAGCGCGGCCAAGTTGAAGCTCGACGCTTCGGGTGCAAATTCTTATATCAGGTATGAAGTTGCAATTTGGACACGCGGGTGTCTGCCGACACCAGCAAACATAAAAGTGAGTCATGAACTATGAACGTGCTTAGTTCTTAAGGAAGCCGGATGGACCATTTCTATCTTCCAAGTTCAAACCCCATATCGTGCCCTTAGCTACATACCAACAGAGGCTTCCTGACACTACCTACTCCCCAACATCATACACAACTATTCTATTCTATCACTATCCACCTGCATACTATGTCACAACAACAGAGGCAGGTTATGACGGCCCGAACGCGTTCATTGAGACAGGAAAGGCAAAGGCGAAGAGAGGTTCTCTGCAGACGGTTCCGGAGATCTGGGTCCAGGGATAGATTAAGTATAATACCATCACCCAATGTTGAGTCTGTTATGGCAGGGGCCGCTGTAGGTAGGAGGAGGAATGGCATGCTGGAGCTGGCTTCTTCACGACTCGAGGTACCAGAGCCTGTCCTTAACCACCGGGGTAGTAGGTCTTGGAGTCGGCGAATGAGAGTCTGGACTCTAATGATGGGGAATATGAGGGCAATGATGGCCAGAGTGAGAAGAGCCTGGAGAGTGAGGAGAGTGAGGAGAGCAAGGAGAGCAAGGAGAGCAAGGAGAGCAAGGAGAGCGAGTAGGGCGAGGAGGGCGAGGAGAGCGAGGAGGCCGAGGAGGGTGAGAAGAGCGAAGAGAGCGACGAGGGCGACGAGAGCGACGAGAGCGGCGAGAGCGACGAGAGCGGCGAGAGCGACGAGGAGAACTAGTTAAGCCAGCATGGGGACGATACGGATCATCAATCAGCCTTGGGAGCGCAGACACCAATTGGGCGTGAGTTCCTTAGCTCGCAGCACTCGATACTGACAATCACCCCTGGGAATACCCAGGGTTCCAGCAAGAGGATTAGTTACCCCGGACGGAGAACGCCTGCCTCAGTACCCGTTAGCCAAAACGGTTATACATCTGCACTTCCCTCCCATTCGCCCACAGTCTTAAATCCACTTTCGACGCCGGCGATAACCCCAGGTCACCCAGATCCAACAATGCTCGAATTGGATAGCGGAGGAGGACAACAGGCCAGCAGCAGGCGAAATATGGCCACAGGGCTTGAGCGTCGCATTCTGGCCAGAGCCTATGATCTGATGTGGGACTGGACGATTGTTGTCAATCTGTTTCCGGACCCAATTACCCTAACCGAGAAGCCCGCACATGTTGGAGCGAGGCCCAGACCCAATTATGCTTTTCCGACTTTGCTGATGCTACTCTGGCCTCAAATGACCAGGTAAGTTACCCTTAATTGATAACTGGCATCCCATCCCGGACTAAATGGAGTGGCCGCCGGTTACTGATTTGCAGATGTGGGCAAAGCACAGCGGATACCGATCGCAGTATCTGCATACAGTAAAGAAAGCTACAACAGAACTGTATAAGCTCAATAGTGAGGATCCTAGAGCCTGCGCAGGAAGAGTGGAATACCTACAGGAGGAAGATAGGTTCATTTGCCTGCCTGGCAGCTATGAGGTATCTTTTTCACATTTGTCGGTAGTGTTGATTACAGGGCGGGGTGGGGTGGGTTTGGACTCGCCAGGCCCGCCCTTACACGGGGCTGGGGAGGGTATTTTCGGGTAATCACCGCCCCGCCTCCCCCCCCGGCGCCCACCTGCACGCATTTTCTGGACAGGGCCCCGTTTGTTACCACCCATTTTTAACGGGGACCCGTCCGGGGTATGGGTGGGGCGGGGGCCTGAGCGGGGACAGGGGCAGGGAATACCGAAAAAGACACCCCGCCCCAGGCCCTTGAGCGGGACAGGGCCGGAAAAGGGCCGGGGGCCCGTGTTTTCAGGGGCCCCGTCCGCCCCTTAACCAACTCTATTTGTCGGGATTGTTTCTAATTGGAGTGAGACGAAATCAATCTGATCTGGCGGACAGCCAATCTCTCTTAGATTCATAGCACTGGAGATTCAAGGCGCAATATTTGCTCAATATTACCCTGGCCCGAAAAGGAACGGCATAGCAGATGAGAGTTTCCTAGATAAGATTGATCGCCCTTTATCTGTCTTACAGCGGCCATATTATGTCATTCACTGAGATATTGGCGGACTGGCATCTTCATCGATAATGTGGCTTTCATACGGGCCAGTTCCAGGGGTAAGATAAACTATGCCTACTGGCAGGTTGCAAAAGTGTCCAGATCCCCTGACTGCCCCGGCATCCCCATACTTTTGAAAACCGCCTGTACTCGAATTGTGTAAAAGGTCAGCTAATGGATAGATAGTCCTACTTGAATGTCAGACACAATCATGAGGCAAAACAGGAAGAGTTTGGCAGAGTCGAATAATCCACTGGATAAGGACGACATTGGAGGATAAAATCGCGAAGGAGTGGGGAAAGTGGGTCGAGAGGACTGTGGGATATAACAATGATGAGGACACATTGAGGCGGGAGTTTGGCAGTGATACGGAGCTGGATGAGTTAGAGGCGGCTTGCGGCCGCACGGATTCTGGAAGACACACTCAGCGCGAGCCGCAGCGAGAACCTGGGGCGAATCAGGGAGCGCTGGTTGCGGCAGCGCAGTTCCGAAACCCTAGGGACACTGAATCCCAGGTTGAAGAAACCAATCCAGAGGATAGGGAGAATGATTTTCTCACCACTCGCTGATCGTGTATATATATGTAATAAAATCAAGTTGGATTACCCGTGCTAAAAGGGTCAGGAATGATCAACCAATAGTAGTGTACGGGCCAAGCCAGTGTGCAGGAGAGGAATGACAACGAACTAGGCGGATAGTTATTAGCTGTGCAAGCATGAGTAAGTCATCTAGTGGGCAATTGTAGGTTCTGTAGGCATGGGAATGTGTCGCGGGATGGTTATAAACTGGGCAGGCTTGGTTAAGTAGTCTAGCGGGCAGTTGTGGGTGAAGAGGCTCGGGAATGTGTCTGGAGGACTGTTAGAAGCCAGGGAAGAAAGTGGGAGCCCGCGAGCGGACAGCAATAGTCCAGGGGCGGACGGCGCGAGAAACGGAGTGAACAAGATAGGATGTGGAGAGCTGAGGAAAGAGCCTAGCGAAAGGGCAAGGGGGTGGGGGACGTCCACTGGATATGGGAGAATGCAGGGTGGGATCAGAGGGTGGAGGAGCAAGAACCGAGGGCGTTGGGAGGAAATAGGGTGAAAAAAAGAAGGCTGGAAAACGTCCGCCAGATATGCGAGAAGACAGAGGGAATCCGGGGGTGGGGGAGAAACAGTGGTGATGTTGGACGGGTTCCAGGTGAGAAACGGATTCAGAGAGAGGCTAGTGAGGAAGTTAAAGGAGAGAGGGTATCATGGGAGGAAAGCTGCTGGGCGGGCGTGTCTGGGGGGTGGCCGGGATGTGAGAGGTTGCGGTTGAAAGGCGTCCGCAGAACAGCAGGATGGGAACGTAGACTTTAGGCCCCAAGGGAGGAAGAAGCTGGGCGCTAGAGGGAGGGATTGTGGGGGGGGGGTCTAAGGCGTCTGGAGGCAAAAGGGCCGCGTCCAATGCATCCAGATGCTGCCTGTGGCGTCCGGACGCATTGGAGGCGGCCCTTTCACTTCCGGACGGAGTAAACCCGGGCGGACGCACCCAGAACTCGAGTTTACGTTATAAGCGCCTGGAACGTCCGGCGCAACAGGGTGAGTGGGGAGAGATGGGGCACAAGATGATTTTTTTGCTGATGTAGGTAGCTACAGTGAACTAGACTCTAGCCCATATGATATACCAAGAGGTAACCAGAGTGAGACTAGGCCAGTATAATTAGTATACTACGGGTAGGTATGAATTGGTTCATGTGTCAACAAAGTGACTTGGTTACATAAAGTTGGAAAGAGTAACCCAGGTAGCCCAAAGTTACCATACTGCGTATAGTAACCTTTGGAATGTATATCCCTGTAAAGATAAGAAAACATAGTAAATGTTGCACTCGTCTTCAAGGCGATATTATATATAACTATCAGGACCCATGATGTGAATAAAGGCAGCAGGAGGTAAAGTTACCCTATCATGAAAATATTGCTAACAGACCTTAGGGCCCTGGGTACGCTACTGAGGGGACCTAATTACACTGCCTTTACAGAGAAAGTGATCAGAGGACTTAGGGGAACGTGATCTCATGATTGGCGGGCGCTTAGATATAGATAGGACCTGTCGTATGCCATAAAACGGGCCACTGCCGAAACAGGAGTAGTCTGAACCTTCTGTAAGTTTGGGGGGAGATTCCTAACACCTCCCTCGGCCCCCAGTGTTGGTACTGCGCGATAGTATTATACCGGTGTGTAGTTGTAAGCTGCCTAGTGAAGTGAGATCCATATGAACACGCCTACAACAAAGTATGAGTTGTGGCTATCCATCCTACAAGAAGATATTCCCTGGGTACATAAAGGTTTTGAGGGCAGCCACCTCCTAAGATTCCACCAGGATAATACCTGAGAACCACCTACATTCATACTGTGACCTTCAAGAAGTAGGATGGTTGGCTATAGTAGATGTGAAGCGGACCGGGAAGCCGCAAGGCTTCCCCGACAGGCACCCCAACACCAGTCCCAGGCTACCGCGTGAACTGTAGCATTACCACAGGTTATTAGTGGACCCTAAACCTGTTAGTCTTGTCACAATTTAAGAGGATATCATATGGTTGGCAGTGGATAGCGCCCATGCAGTCCAGCAACCGGAGATTTCTTATTCTGAGAGTGTGCAGCCAAGTTTAGAAGCTTAATATAGCCAAGTAGATTTGCCGATGGACTGCATAGCTTATATAGACGAAACCACCTCTGGGCCAGTGAGTCCCGATGTATATTATCTCTATAGTGGGCATGTCAGTTGGCCACTGACAGCCTACGGATAGGAATGATCTTTCACTCATCCCTATGTACTTGGAAAGCCATCACTGGAGCATTTCCTAATTATGGAGATAGTTAATATCCGAGTAGTCAGACTGCCTCTAGCTTTAAACCCACTTTAGACTGGTGAGATGGGAGTCGTGAGTTGAGCCAGATGCTTACGAATGGTCAGAATAGTTGACAGTAGTCATCTGGCTTTAGATTATTCTACCTAACTAAACAGAGAAACACCCTATTCTGATAACCAATGATCCATGAGATAACTTATTTGAGTAAAGCTTCAATGCTTAATGATATTAAATTTTACAGCGTGATTCTACTTTGAATTATCTCCTATCATTTTGATCCCTGCCTTGCTTTTAGTCTTCAGTGCGGTCGCAATCTTGGAACCCGTCTCCCTGCATATTGTTCCTATTACAATCTCCTGCAGAGCATATGATGTACCAGGTACTATGGTAACCTATCCTCTAAGCTGCTGAGATATTCAGTCTTGTTTAAAATGTTGAACACTAGCCTATTTCAGTAATCGGGTATAAATCTACGCTCTCATGAGTGTATCTATGATGGACACACATAGGAATACAGATTTCCCCGAATTTTGAGTTCCACGCCTCTACAGTACCACGCCTCTAGTAAACAACAAGGTGTTTCTTATCACAGTTACTCAAATAGGTTAGTGTTCAACATTTTAAATGGGGCTGAATGTCTCAGCAGTTTAGGGAATATAGAGTGTATACTACTAGTATGAAGAACATATATAACTATTACATAAATTAAACATGATCACTACACTCAAGCAACTCTACCAGGTATTAGAAGGTGTAGGGCTGACCCAGAGTTTACATGTATAACAGGGGTACTCTGTTGGTAGACGGCTCCTGTAACCGGTACAGGTACTATGGTTACTGATGGATTTCCTTTAGGATTAGTTTGGTTTCAGGATACGAGCTTTGTGGCTGTAGCCTTGTTATGTTATGCAGGAGGTATTGTTTGATACCTAGTTTGTTTTATGTTTGGTTTCGGGATACGAGGTTGTTCCTCTCCCTGATTATGTTTCGGAAGTATCATTTGATACTCCGGTTGTTTAAAGTTTTGTTTCAAGGGATCGTTTGATACCTTGAATGTTTTATGTATTGTTTGATAATATCGATTTGATACCATAGTTGTTTTAGGATACGAGCTGTGCTCGTAGGAGTAAGGCGTTAGGAAAAGCCGGCCTTCTATTTAAAGGCTGTATATTTCGGACCTAGAAAGAGCAGCCTTCAACAGCCAGAGTTTTCAATATACTTGGTTGGATAGTTACCTCTTGAGTTCGCCACGATAGTGAGAAGCCGCCAAACACTTCAAGACCTTAGCGATATAGTAAAAGGTTTTATCTAACAACCTTTCGGAGCTGCCGCTTGATCAATCCGCTTAGGCCACTCTTTGGCTAGGATTTCAAGTGCACAACCCGGGACGGTTTCTTAAAGGTTCTCAGTGTACTGAGAACCGATAAGGAAACGTTACAGCTCCTAAGATTGCAACTGCACCGAAGACTCACAGTAGCAGTAAGGATCAAAATAAAGATAAAGATAATTCAATGTATTAATGAGTAAAACTTAAAATCTTCAAGCCTGAAAGCTTCACTCAATAAGTTTTGGAAGGATCGTTGGTTATCATAATAAGATGTCTCTCGCTTTAGTTGAGCAGAATAATGTAAAGCTAGAGAACACCCGTCAACTATTCTGACCTTTCGTGAGCCCCCTGCAGAGCTCAGGGCTGTCTAACTCACCTGTCTAAAGTGCGCTAACACACAAAGGCAGTCAGACCCCTTGGATATTGACCATCTCTACAAATAGGAAGTGCTCCCGGTGATGTCTCTCCAACTACATCTGCCTAAGCGAAAACTCCTGCTACTGGTAGCATGTCAATGGCTGACCAAAATGTCCACTGTAGAGATAATATCCATGAGGACTTACTGGCCAAATGGTCTTTTCGTCTATACAAGCTACGCAGTCCATCAGAAAATCTATTTGGCTATATGAAGTCTCTAAACCTGACTGCATACTCCCACGATAAGAAATCTCCTGACTGCTTGACAGCATGGGCTCTACCCACAGCCAACCATGCGGGACCCTCTTAAATCGTGACAAGACTCACACCTCTAGAGTACACAAAGAACACATGGTAATGCTACAGTTCACGGGGTAGCCTGGGGCTGGCTTTGGGGTAGTTGTCCTGGAAGCCTTGCAGCTTTCCCAGTCAGCCCCAAGTCCTCTACCGGTAATCATACCACAACCCGGAAGTCCAAGTATGCCTATAGATGGGTCCCAGGTGTTAATCAGTTGGCACCCCAGGAGGCGGTCACCCTCACACCCCTTATATATACTGCAAACAGCTTCTGGTCAGTTGGACAGTATTACTCTAGCGGGAATAGCTAGCATAATTATGCGTGAGGTATATGCCACCATAAGGGAGAGCATATATCCGAACCAGAGCTCCCTGAGTAAGGCCTTCCCGGAGGCATCTGGGAGACTACTCAGGAACCCCCAAGAGTTCACGTTTCAAGATAGGGCTAACTGATTGGAACGATGAGAACAAGTTCTCTACTCTTGATAATGCATACGCATTATGCGTTGATAGATAAATATCGAAACTGATCACCCCCATATTCATAATACTATTGGTATGTAGGCATTCGGACTGCATATTCCATTATAGTCTATTGGGACGAAGAGATCGAAGACTGACTACCGGTGGAGTGGGGACACCCTTACAGGAAATAGCAGTCGGGAGATTCTCACAGTCGAGCTAGGCAAGTTTTCAGGGTCAAACAGTGTTCGCACTTTGTTCTGACGAACTGAATTCTTAGAAAGATACTTCTTTACTAGAGAAGTCAAAGTAGCGTGAACATTAGTATAAATAGTAGGGCTCTCCCC
>Ga0307513_10000679_pt1 | contig 48841 bp, 48 predicted proteins | sample 15_EM_MG_FD_202174 | JGI IMG/M metagenome (GOLD analysis project Ga0307513, IMG submission 202174) | Populus trichocarpa ectomycorrhiza microbial communities from riparian zone in the Pacific Northwest, United States - 15_EM | ecosystem: Host-associated > Plants > Roots > Unclassified | place... | reverse complement strand
ATGATTACCGGTTTCATGGATGGCCATCAAGCGAACGGCGCGTTTGTCGCAGTTGGACCCCCTGGGTTCACCGCGTTGGCTCTAATCAAGCTTGGCGATCACGCGAGGAAGATGTAAGCCCACCTCATATCTCTTGAATCAGGCCGCAATGCGAACTGGCTTTCTTCGCTTTAGCTTACCCCAACACGATCTCGTCTCCCCCCAGGCAGGCGAGATATGGTACGCGGCCAGCGTCCTGTCTGGGATCATGCTGTTCGGCCTTGCCGCGTTTCTCTTCGTCTTCGGTATACTTCCGTACTGGTTCAAAGTACATAAGCGCCTCTCCGAGATCCTTGGATGTATGCGCTCACCTCGTGGTTCGGACGGTGCTTCTCGACTAACTACACCTTTGTTCAGGCTGGGCTCTAACATTCCCTAACGTCGGATTCATCGCGACCATCCGAGTCCTTGGCGACGTCTTCCACCTTGAAGCGTTCTACATCTGGCATATCATCATGGTCTCCCTACTTTGCGTTACATGGCTCGTCCTGTTCGCCCTCACGCTGGTGGCCTTTTGGAGGGGGGAGATTTTTATGGCCAGGCCGGAGGATGTAGTGATGGACAGGATGAACGTGAAGGAGTTAGAGGAGCTCAGGGTGGAGGTGAGTCCGGGATTCGAGACGCCAGATGAAGAAAAAGCGTACGAGGGGTTCGGGAATATCCACCTGACCCCGAAGCGGACCTGATGTCTCCGTTCCTCTCTCACGTCGGTCTCCCGGTCCCTTTCAATCTCGTTTCGGCTTTTTCTCCATCCCATCTCCCTTGATATCTTCATCGGAGTTGTATTCTTTCCCTCTTTTGGTCTGCCTGCAACTCTTTTTGTTCTTCTTGGGTTTCCCATTCATTTTTCTAGCCCATCCCTCCTTGCTGGGCATAGCGGACGGGCTTTGACGATCATACCGCATCTCACGCATTGATGATTAGAATCGTACATATCTGACGATGAGCACACCCTTAGCACTTAGCATCTTACTTTGATTACCTGACTTTGTATAAGTACACCTTCCTTTACACGTTTCCCTTAATCTACGGATTTGGTGGGACTCGTGCTGCATGCGTTTCCAAACAACTCCGAATCTAGCTAATTTAATCTTTGCGGAGACTCGTTCTCTTCCATGTTTGCCTCTAATCTCTCCCACCGATCCCGACCCAGCATTGCGACGGGTTTGGAGTATGGCTTCTGAGTTTCCTTCACATTCCCAAATACCCTGTTCGATTGGGGAGGTCAAGCGAAGGTGTCCGAGGCACGCCTACGTTCGCGAGCAGTGGTGGGATCTTGATCAATCAGGGGCCGAAGCAAACACACCGGAGGAATAGCAAGAAATTCTGAATGTTTCCAGAGCGTCAGAACGCCTCGACACCGAATCTGTTATCGATTCGACATCTTCATTGGAGCGCGACGTCGTGACCTTGAAGAGACGGAGACTGCCTGGGAGGTCACACGACCAACGCGGGGAAGAGTGGATGCCGCCCACCACCCCCGGGGACCTGGCGAGTTTTGGTAAGCCGAGGGGATGTCCCATCCATCGGTATCTCTTTTTCGAGGCAACAGAAACCAGCTCAGCCCCTCGAGAAGGGAGGGGGAACAGGTGAATCGGAAGCCTCTGAGGTGGGGTGTGATTCGGAATGGATTAGGTGGAAGGGCTTAGGTTAGGCGATAGCCCGTATGGTTGAACGAAGGAGACCCGACTATCGTCCCACCGAAAAGCGTTTACACGCAAATATACGACACAGTGAAAGGCCGCAGAGGGAGACAGGCGTGCGTAGTGAGCGAGAGAGTTGGATGGGCCCAGGAAGGTGTCCCTTTACCATTCGATGGGTAGTTCTAAGGCGTAAAACCGGATGCGAGTGGAGAGGTGTTTTCGAGTCCGGGTAACCCACAATTTGAAGGAGATGCGACAAGTTTTGAGCGCAGTCGGTTCGTCGCATATGTAGATAGTCGATGGTGTGATTGAGGATTTCTGGTGGGAGGCGCACGACATGATCATGGTGCGTTGGACCACGGCCGTGCACTTGATGCTCAGGCTCTGACCTTCTTATTTGCGATTTTTACGACACGGAACGTGGCCATGGGCCGGTCTGAATATCATGGCCTGAAAATGTGTGGAGGTTGACCTCTGTTCCGCTGACACGCGCTAGCGCGATCTTCGTCGAGTGGAGACGATTCGGGAGGTCCGGTAATCGGCGTGTGACGGGGGGGAACCCCTCGATAGACGTCAGTTCAAGGGACCCGTTGAACTTGGGCAGGATCGAAGGAATGTACCAATTATCATCCTCCCGTGAGCGGGAAAGCAACGCCGGATCCCGGGAAGGGGTAAGGAACGTGTGCGGCCAAAAACGTTCGATGGGGAAGGTTGAATTGAAGATCAGGTGCAGGGATCTGACGGCGGGTGATAACCAATAATCCGTGGACTCCACGGGACGGGTAGTATGGAGAGAGTGCGCGAGTGGCGAGCGAGACAGCCGGAAAAATCCAGAAAGGGCTTTTTCCACCGTTCAACGTGGAATTCTGAGGCGAAGGGCCGCGGTGAGCGAAAGGGTGTTTTCGGGTCGGCGGAATGCACGATTTGGGGACGCAGGCAATACGCATTCAGTGAGCGTAGGATCAAAGATTTCTTGTGGGAGGGAACACAGCGCCGTGGTCTCTATCAGAGCGGGGGCCGGGACGAGACAGCTAGCTCCCCTGTCCACTCAAACGAAGAGCAATGCCCGAAGGGATTCGTTCCGTCCGGCCCAGACGGCCGATACTCAATCCCGACCCGAGGTTCTATACTACACCGAAATTCCAGCATCAGTCGGAGCGAGAAATAGCGCGAGGCAGCGTCCACAAAAATGGACCAGGATCATTCCGTTGGACGGATCTTTTGGGTGTGGAGTTGGTCGTCGGCGGCGGGTGGATCGGTACACGGATCCACCCGGCGTTCCAGCTTCCCGGATACGTTCGGTGTATGCCAGAACGCATTGCGGGACCGTCTCCTGCCAGTCAGGACAATCGAGGGACAAACTCGGAGCAGCTTCCTATCGTGAATTGAAGTTCGATCGCACCGCTGTGCGGAGCGTCCACCGTACTACCGTGTCCTTCTCCGTCAAACCCTACCCCGTTCAGGGGTCTGTCCGTTTCTCAGTTCTCCGGTGTCACCAAAGAAACTTACAGGATACCGCTTTCAGTGGACGGTTCGTTTGAGGCTTCTGGGCAGCCAGCTTTCTGAACCTCGGACTCCTGCAGGATTGCGACGACCTTGGGCAAGGCCGAAGTGAAGCTGCACCGTTCCCTCGGAGAATCTATCAGACCGGAAGTAGTTCAAGCAGGGAACATGAAAGAAGTGCGTCTGAACTCAGGGTCGAAGTGGGATCGCCCGAACGCGCCGGAACACGGCGACAAGTACGGTACCGGTGTTGACACTCGCCCAAAGCACTCAGCTACAGAATGGTGAAGCACTCCGCACATATGAGGGACTGATATGGCAAACGAAAACTTGTGTGGAGGGCCGATGGCGCGGTGCGACATCAGGAAAATCTCGAGTCGGATTCTGTGCGATTGTGTACAATCGACGCGCTTCGGGAAACTTCCGCATGCTCCATCCGCTTCCAGGCGGTTCGGAGCGATTCCAATAGGGCACTTTTTCACGAATGTGCTTCGAAGCGCTCCCCTAAAGTTTTGTGTAGTGTATCGTTGAGTAAATTGGTGCTTATTCCAAGCACAAGGATCATCCGTTCCGTCTAAACCCGGTGCCTGCAGAACAAGTCAGATGAGCAAAAATTACTCGGCCGCGATTGCACGGCCTTCGATACGCTTGGAGTCGACTGTCGATACCAGAAGTGCTTCGAAGCGCTTCTGTGGTACCCCCCATTATTCCAGGTGCTTACATACACTTGCGAGCTGACTGGGAATTTTCCTGATGGAACCTCCTCGTGGAGGTATCCCGCCAGTCGGCGCGCCGGCATGGAATCAGATCAAAGCCACGAGGCCAATCACCCACTATCGCACCACCATCGACACCGATCCATCCAACACCGATATGGGCAACGTACAGAGCTTACTCTCCAAAGCGAAGAGGAAATTCAAGCAGCGGCTAGCGAGGAGAAAGGGCAGGCTGGACGGAACAGGGCCCAACCCCGGTGAGGGGAGGGCTGACTCAACGACCTCGCTTCCTCAACCAGAGCCTCACGCCGTGGTGAATGAAAGTCGCGACCGAGAAGGGAATAGAGACAACACAGCCGGAGAGCGAGCTACTTCGACGGATCGATCCCCTCAGCCAGATGGGGCGGAATCTGTGCCAGCGCATGGAAACGATAACGGTCAAGAAGGGGGAGAGGCAGACGTCGATGGAGGGGAACCTAGCCAGAGGGGCTCGCGCCCACACTCAGACGTTGAAGTTGCAGTAGGCAGTGGACGTGGTGGAGAACTCGAGGGAGTCTATCCCTCTCCATCCACTCCTTCGATCCCGCACGGTGGAAAGCCCGACGGTATGTAAACGCGGTTGCTTTTGTGACTGCTTCTGATCGTTCTTTCTGACAATGCAGACATTGAATATGGGCCAGAAGTCGTTCGCCCCGACGAAATTCTCGAACCGAGCCCCGCCGCGGATGGGAAGAGTCCGAACCGCAAGTCTACCGTGTCTGCCACGGCCGAACTGCTCCGTGGGATGACAGACTCCGCAGCTGCCTTCGGTCCGCTCAAGTCTCTCGCGAGATCTCTCTGCTTCATTCTCGACAATTGCGAAGTATGTCCTCTTTCACGCGTACTCGATTTTTGATACCCACGGCCGTTATAGCAAACAGAGGTGAATGAAAATGCCATAGAACTATTGGCACCCAGAGTCGAAATGCTTTCTGGATCGCTCTCCGCACCTATCCCTCTGGGTGACGTTAATGAAGGGGAGAGGACGATCAAGCTAGAACAGTGAGCTCACATTCTCCAATATTAAGAACCGAGTCTGACGCACGGGGATTTCCAGGGAATTGAAAGAGATTGACCAAGCTATAGACCCTATGACGAATCAGAAGGATCTCGCGCTTTTCCTCCAAACGCCTGAGAACGCGCAGAAGGTTAACGGTCTGGTGCAAGATATACGCTATGCCTTGATGGACTATCAGGTTTACTTTCCCAAAAGCCTTGCTCTCATTATAGCTGACGTATGTCCAGACCTCATTCCAACAAGATAGGTACGACGAGGGTTGTCAGAAGATTGTAAGTCTCACTCCCTTACAGTCCCCCCTTTGTAGTAACATGCAAACAGGGAGACGTGGATCGCAACCTTCTGAAAGAGATGCATCACACCGCTGGCGCAGGGTACCGTTCCGGGAACAGGCAGGGGTGCCTGAGGGGAACCAGGATGGATCTTCTTCTGCAACTCGAACGCTGGCTCAAGGACGAACAAGACCACCGGGTGTTCTGGCTGAATGGACTTGCGGGGACCGGAAAGTCGACCATCGCCCAGACATTCGCCGAGATCAGCTTCGCGGATGGAAAGCTTGGCGCGAGCTTCTTCTGTTCGCGAGATTTCGAGGACAGAAACAATCTCCAAGCAATCCTTCCAACTCTCGCCTTTCAACTCGCCTATCGGTACCTCCCGTTTCGAGAGCGGTTGGTCCAGGTCTTGAGGGCCAATCCCGACGTTGGACGAGAATCTCTTTGTTCACAAATGGAGAGGATTATTGTTGGCCCACTAAAAGCCACCCGCATCCGGACACTTATCATCATCGACGCCCTTGACGAATGCAAGGATAAAGAACCCGCTTCTGCCATCCTTTCTGTGCTTTCCCGTTATGTGGACAAGATCCCCAACGTCAAATTCTTTATCACTGGTCGTCCGGAGCCTCGGATCCGCTTGGGGTTTCGCCTCAAGTCACTCCAGCCCATCACAGAAGTTCTGAGGCTGCATGGTGTCAAACGTTCCTTGGTGGATAGTGATATCGAGCTGTTCTTCAGGACTCAGCTGACCAACATCGCCAAATCCCGAAGCGACTGTGATTTTACTCAAGATTGGCCAAGCACATCAGACATCAATATTCTTTGCAAAAAGGCAGAAGGGCTCTTCATCTACGCTTCAACAGTCATCAAATTCATTGAATTCAAGAGCCGCACACCTACTGAACAGTTGGACCATATCATCTCTCTCCCACAAAGCACTGTTCATGAGGGAAGGTCTGGGGTTGACCTCCTTTACACCCAGGTTCTGGAGCAAGTTGTTGATGAAGTGGATGCAGATGTTGATGAAGTCTATTCCCAATTCAGGACTGTGGTTGGGGCAGTCCTACTTGTGTTTAACCCTCTTTCTGCAAGGGCACTCTCAGACCTCCTTGGGACTCCTACCCTCCCCACCCTCCGTCCTCTCCACTCTCTCCTTCTTGTCCCTGAGAATGCAGAAGACTGTGTTCGAGTCTTCCACAAGTCATTTCCTGACTTCCTCATGGATTCATCCCGGTGCAAAGATCCACAGTTCCTTGTAGAGCCTACAGTTCATCATGCAGAAATCCTCCTTTCATGCCTCAGGCTCATGGGGGAAAGGCTAAAGAGGAATATCTGTAACCTGGATGACTATGCTGTTCTCAGTGAGGTTGGAGATCTCTCTGCTTGCAAGAAGGAGTACATTGGGGGTGCTTTAGAGTATGCATGTAGATTCTGGACAAAGCACCTCCTTGGGGTCCCTGTTGACAGCTCACGTGTTGGGGAGGTGCAGAAAGCAATTGACCAGTTCTTTGGAACACATCTGCTGTATTGGATAGAAGTCCTTGCCCTCACAGGGAATCTTGGTGCTGGGGTTTATGCTATGAATGATGTTGAGCAATGGTATACTTTGGTGAGTGCTGTAGGGGCTGTCTGCTGAGACTTGTATTGATTTTCCCTGTTCAGGCAGGTGTTTCATGCATGTGGACAAATGACACCCAGAGGATCCTTTTGGAATATTTTGATATAATCTCCAACTCTCCCTCCCACCTATACCATTCTGCCCTCCCACTTTCCCCTTCTTCATCTTGGCTCCATGAGTGCTATGCTGCAGAGCTCTCACAGGAGGTTAGGGTGGTTGAGGGACTTGAAGTAAAATGGGGAACGTGTTCCCGTACAGTTCAGTTGGATCAATATCCATGGACCCTCTCATGTTGGAATAATGTTGTTGCAGTTGGATCTGGGGAAATGGATATTGTTATCCTTGATGCAATCACAGGCAGCCAGACAGCTGTCTTCCCTGGGCATACAAATGTAGTGTTGTCTCTCACCTTCTCATCAGATGGAGCATCACTTGTATCTGGAAGTGGTGACAAGACTGTCAAGCTCTGGGATGTACAGACTGGTGGTGTTGTCAAGACATTTCATGGTCACACTGATGGGGTTAGGTCTGTTTCTATCTCAGCAGACAGTACTACAATTGCTTCAGGGTCTGATGACAGGACAATTCGTTTGTGGAACATTCAGGTGGAGGAGTGCTATCAAATCATAAAGCAACAGGGTACACCACACTATATCAGATTCTCCCCAACAAACCCTCAAACCCTTATATCTGCATCTCACACAATTGTTCAGCAGTGGGACATTGGTGGCCACAAAGTTGGACATGCATATTATGGTGATCAGGTTGCTTTTTCCCCAGATGGCACCCAGTTTGTTTTATGTGCAGGGAGTGATGTCACAGTTCAAAATATCAATTCTGGAGTGGCTGTGGCTAAATTTAATGCAGCCCGTGAGATTTTTGATCTCTGTTGTTTTTCCCCTGATGGCAGACTGGTGGCTATTAGTGATAATCGGGGATTCCATCTCTGGGACATCACTAGCTCACCCCCTCACCTTGTTGAGACCTTTATTGGTCATATCACTCCAATTATCTCCCTTGCATTTTCCTCCCCCTCCAACCTCATTTCAGCATCCCACGACGAATCAATCAAGTTCTGGAAGATTGGGGCCTCATCAGCAGACCCAGTTGTGACTGATCCAAAGTCCACACTCCTTGCTTCAGCTCCAACTAGGTCTATTACTCTGAAAGCAAAAAACAGTCCCATTATCCCAAGTGATTTGCCAGATGGAGTGATGAAGACCTGGGGTATCTCAGCTGGCTGCAGCAAGAAATCTCCCCAGATTCCAGCCCAAGGCTCTCATGAGAGTAACATCCAGCCAATTGACAGTAAATTGATCTTTGTTTGGTATGAAAATGGGAAGATCAACATCTGGGATACTGAGAAAGGGAAACTCCTCCAGACAATAAATGTGCCTAGAGATGAGGTTATAGACCTCAGGGTATCAGGGGATGGATCCAAGGTCTTCTGTCAATATAAAGCATCCATTCAATCATGGGATATTGGGACCAGTGAGGCTGTGGGTGGGGTAGACTTTTTTCATTGGAAAAGAAGAATCATTGCAATAGATGGCTCAAAAATCCAGGTAACAGGGTTTCAGGGGTGGGACTTTGGGATACCAGGCTCATCCCCTGTTGAGTTATCCTTTAATCGCCAATATATACTCCACCTCAATGATACCAAGCTGTGGGAAAGAGACATGTTCAGGATGCAGGATAAGGTTACTAGGAAGGTAGTTTTCGAGCTGCCTGAGAGGTTTGGAGAGGCAGTTCATGTACAGTTGGGTGGTCAATATCTGATTGTTTCTCTTATGTCAAAGGTGTTGGTTCTTGACCTCAGCCATACTCCTCTAGTATAGGTCTATAGGACATGTATCTCCTTCACTTATGCCTCAAATTCTATATACTGAATATTTGATCACTTGACAAGTGCAGTTGTCAAACTTATGCTATGCAACCAGCAAATGGGTGTGAGCAGGTTTTCTGTATAATGTGTACATGTAACACCCCATAGAGGGGAGATACACATTTATGATAATGGATCTAGGATAGAAAGACCTTGAGCAAAAAACAGAAGATTTACATGGAAATATTCAACAAACAGAGACAATGAGATAATACAAGGGTGAGATACAGATGAAAGGTCCTAACTATTAACATGATCAAAATTAGATAGTACTTAACCCCTCCTGAAAGCGGCCAAGGAAATCTTGGCCTGTTGAAAACTCCCAATCTTCATCCTAAGAGGACCATGAGAGCAGACTTCTGGATGTCATAAGTATGCTTGATACCATCAACAACGAATGTCCGGTCGGGTCAAACCACTTGAGAACTTCAATGGTGAAGGGATCCGAGATATATGTCAGCATATGTAGAGCATTCAGGACCAGCCCATCCTGGTTTTGATCACCCCTTGTGGCCAAGTTGAAGCAATGATCCAAGAATGTGAGGACGTTGATGCAATATTCAGACCATGGGGCCAGCCCAACGACGGAATGGCATGACAGGGGGAGTTTCCATCGTGATATAGAAGCGTCATGCTGCCATCCCAGTCATCTTCCTATGTCGGTGTCGACTCCGTTGTGTCAATGCCCCATGCATCTCGGTTTGATCACATCGGTTCAACCACTGTTTCCCGAGCATAGGGGAGGCGAGCAGCGGAAACCGAGGCAACGAGGCCAGTATATATCGCACATTGAACACCGATGTAGCTGTTGTCGGAGAGCTTCAAATCAGGGAAGGGAGACTGACGTGTTCTCCGAAGGTGGCGGCGTCGGCATTTTGAACAAGCACGCGAAGGAGTTTTGCAGACGTTTCGCTGAGACCCTCCTTGATATCTCACCGAATGTCGACGATGAAGCTGGAGTCACAGCAGATGATAATCCAGACTAGGATTTCGTTAATTTGGTCCCATGCGCCGCACGAACTCTCCACTCACAAACGTCAGAGGCGTTCAGGTCCTAATCGTGCTTCTCTGTGAAGCCATTGCCGTGTTTTCCCGCCCCCCCCTCTTGCAAATCCGTACGGGCTAACATAGCACAACTCGCAACAGATGGAAAATATTACCCGAACCCGATTCAATGGTCCCTCGATCCCAAAGCGGGTTGATCCTATCTGCACGACCCAAATTTGAAGGAGGCACCTGCATGTTAGCTTGCTTTCATCCCATATCCTTACTTTGTCGTCGTCGCTCACGGTGAAGGGATGGGGGCAGAAGAAGAGAAGTGCGGCGCACGTCCAATACGCTCAGTTTGGTGTCCTGGCGTCAACGACATGTGGGCCTTGTGCGTTCGGGTCGAGTGCCATTGCCGTGAACCGCACGAACTGCGGCAAAGGTGGGGGCCAGGGAAAGTTACACCTGCTCCGGAGCGGATGTCGTCGTAGTGCTCATGTAGAAGCAGGTAGATGATCGCGGTCGGGCGCCTACTGTACCGCGTCGTTGAGTTCAAGGTCACGTCGAGAGAGAACCAAGAAATAGGATGCTGTACATTTTGTAAAATGGAGCGGTTTAGTATACATAAGTACATTACGGAGGCTCCAACAACGAAGAGTAGGGATGAAGGGAAACACCACATTGTATCAGGCTGTCGAAGAGAACTAGGGGAGACGAAGGCATAGGCATATAGGGCATAGGTGGAAATGAGAATCATATGGAAAAAAATGGGGCATACGTGACCGGAAGTAACGATAGCAATGAAGAAAACACGAATCAGGGAAGAGGAACAAACAGAAATACGACAGAAATAAACGCGGGATGGGGGAGTCTCTTGGGTCTTCATGTGGCGGCAAGGTGGGAAATTCCATCTTCGAGGCCCACCGCCAAAAACGGTTGCGGAGAGAATAATGCATCCAAGCTTACAGCCCACTCCAATGATCCGGGGCCAAGGCTACCCCGGACAAGTAGCCACAGGATGGAGGCGAAAACGAAGAGAAGTCCCAAGATGATGGGAACGTCCTCGCAGTCTCTGAAGAACCGAATGACGCGCCATCTGACGGCGCGGAGTCGTTGGACGGGCTCGCTGACTTCTTCTGAAAACAGACAGACAATGGTCAGACGCCGAGCTCAAATATGGACCAAACGAGAATTTTACCTATAAGCCTGATAGCGCCTTCGGTGTCTTTGAGGCACTCTATCGCGATGGGAGACAACGAATACGACAATCTGGGTTCGAATCTCTTCACTCTCCAAGGATCGATCGGCTAACGAGAACATGAAGGGCAAAGACAAGGCGGGAGGGTCAAAGCTAAATGACAGAAGCCAAGGACGATCTTACTTACCATGCATCGATCGATTCCCTACATGTTCTCGATCCTCGTAAGGTTCGGACACCCATTAGGTTCGAGGGGGACGTTTGCCTCCAATTCTCCGTCTTCGCAATCCAGTCGGTCGAATTGAGAGTACCACTTGACGCGAATAAACCTTCAAACCCGAAAGCAAAAACGCGAAGTTGCGAGTCAGATGACGGCCTGGCAGCAATCTGAGAGATCTCGAGAGGAATTGGACATCACCCAAACGGAGGGTCGGGCAAGGCCCACCCAGGCGGCTTCGCCTCATCCCACCACCTCACATCCCTTCTCCAATACTCCGGACTAAATTGCCCGGGTCCGCAAACCGTCGGCCACCTCCTCTCCTCCAAACTCCAGATGCTCGGTAGGCGTCTTAGTAAAAACCGTGATCACCACCTTCTGCACACCGCCACTTGGACCTAGGAGGGATTGAGCCATCGTCACCTTGCCAGATGTGCCCATGACTTAGGTATTGTCGGGGAGGACAATAAATGGGGGGGAGTCATTGTTCCTCCATAAACGGTTCAGGATTAAGTATTGGTAGCGATCAGACACCGCCAAAGGCTGGCCGATGTTGATGCGTCTCTCGTGAAAGGTTGCGACGCGACGGAGGAGAGGCAGGAGGGAGAACAAAGTAAAATCCCGAAAGCGGGAAAAGGCTTCCTTTTTCGGACGCGTTCTGCAACCAGGATGTATCCAACACGCCGACACGAAGCAATATTTGTACAAAATAACACGAGGAAACAGACAAACATCGTGGTAGTGGGGTGCAACCGCTGCAGGTGGTCAAACCAATGTTCCTGTAAAACCGGAGGGTAAGGAGGCTGATCTCGATTATCGTAATGGAACGTGGATTTGAACCTCTACACTCATACCGGCGTGCTCCGGAGAGGCTGTTATAGTCTGAAGCAAGTTGACACCGTCGGTAGCATATACTCCTGGAAAACGCGGTCAAACAGATCTCAGCACCCGTCGAATCCCCGACCCACCGGAGTGAACTTGGGGTGGGCGTCCCACGTTATTCGCATAGGCAAAACATCGTAATTCCTACACCAGTCCCGGTGTCGGGGAGGAATATGGGGCGACGGCAGGTCAGCTCCGAAACCCAGAGATTGTAACCTTGGGGACAAACGACGTTCGGAAGATGGGAAGGGAAGGGGGGGAGAAGCCATCTCTGAGGGAGACCGACAAAGGGCCACAGTAGATGGAAAAGGACAAAGAGACTCACCTCGAATGAATATCCTTTGAAAGGCTCCTCCGCGGTGATAGCTTCGAACACATCTGTCTCCGAATCCTGGCTTTGCGAAACACCGTTAGCGTGCGAAGAGGTGGGCGTTTGGTCCGCCGAGGGTCCACCGCCAGACGTCTTCTCCAGATCGATATGCGGCTGAAATAGCAATGGCAGTTCCAGAGTCGCCCTCGCGGTGGGATCAGTCGGTTCTTGCGGGATCGGAGCTGGCGGTTGGCCGGTAGTCATGTACGCCTTGATGTAATCTGCTATCCGTAATTCCTATACCGGACCAAAGGCGTTTAGGATTTCCGCATACGGGTGAAAGGGCGTGAAAAGGGGGGATGCTGATTTCGAAGCTCTGATCCCGATGTGCGGGCACGGCGGAGATGCTCATGAACAAGACGCGTTTTCCTCTCGGGTCACTCATCGCTGCTCAACCTTACGAAAGCAGATCGCCAAATGATCATGTCTGCCGGGCGTACACAGCGGTTAGCCGTCGCGGTGAAGAAAAGGGTTGTTCTGGGGGATTTCACCCACAATGGCGGGAAGGAAGGTCAAAGGCGGAAGGCGGGGACATCCGAACAATCCCACGGTTGCCGACGATCTCTCGAGTGTCAGCGCCACAAATCTCGTCTGAGCAATGGGGTCTCTAAGAATCCGAAACGCGGCTCTTTAAAGCTACCGTTTCATCGTCGTAGAATCACTACTACGCCCGCGTTCAATCATATCCACAGTCCCCCCATGTGAGCCGTGTGAGGTGAGTGGGTGAGCGGACGCCTAGACAGACGAAAGGTATGTCTCAGTGCGCGAACGATAAAGGCGAACACTCGTGTTATTGTCTAACCTAGACAGACGAAAGGTATGTCTAATACATAAGTTAGATAGGTATATGAGGATAGATATATAAAATAGACAAACCTCAGTGCGCGAACGATAAAGGCGAACACTGAGGGTAGCGAGCGACGAAACGGCGAGCTACGACTACGAGCGGGAGCGGGTCACTACGAAAATGGTAATGTCGGGTAACGATGCATAGCCGCATGTGTACGAAATATAAATAAACATATGTGGGAACGAACGAAACTTGAAATAACATAACACCCCACACCCGTCCACATACAAAGCCTTGAATTCAACGAGCACAATCGCCCCACCGACCTCGGTTCCCGACACTCCAGACGTGGCCCGCAACAGGAACCCAACGTTGATCAAGACCACGCCAGCTTCCATAAGTTGAAACGTATTGGGCGGTCTTGATCACATTGGGTGAGGTGCCCACGAGGAACAGGGAGATGATGAAGATCATACAGTTGCCAGACGGAATCTGCTTCTTAGAGGTGGAATGCTTCTGAGGACTATGGGACGACATCTGGGAGCGATACGGGCCTGAATGTTGGCATTGGGACCCGGGGATGCTGATAGCTGGTGAGACAGCGAGCTGATGAGGGGGTGTGATGGTGGGAGAGGCCCGGGAGACTGAAATCCATAGAGAGGGACGCCGTTTGAGAACAATAAGCTATGGAGTATACGGCGGAGGAGGAGTGTCGCCTTCTGCTGCGGGTCTTGGTCAAGGTGAATCGAAAAGAGGATACATCGCCCGAGTTAGCCGTCCGAGCCCACCGACGAGTCGGCGATCAACATTAGATGCCGAGCAACGAAGCGATGGTAGTATCGGGGGCAGTCGGTCAACGAAGGATTTTCCCGGCAAACGGCAGTTCCGGGCGGATTACGCTGGATTGGCAGAGGGCGGCAGGGGGTGGCAGGCCGGAAAACGAAAAGATCAACCATTTTTATCGCTAATCTACATATGCTTTGTCTCCCAGAAAATCTGATAGCCTCGCAGAATGTCAGCAGGATCCCGGATCCCAAGCCCCAGGTTGCTCAGAACGATAATGATGATTGTTAGCTCCTCCCCCGTGTGTTACGGGGAAACGCCTGTCTGCACCACCCCAATCTTTTCGAGATCGTACATCTTGTGAAGTCGCACAGTAGGAGGGAAAACTTCACCGGAGAGCGACCTGACTTGCGAATTTGTGTCTTAAGGGTCGGATACTGGTACAGCCTGAAGCCAATTGAACTCGGCTTCGTGTTTCTCAGTCGTGATATCCTCTACGCGGCGAGAAGTGTTGGGTGACGTCAGCGACTAATTCATCAGGTTTTTAGTCGCCCCTCATCCGAAGTATATGCGTAGGGTAGGCGTAGGATAGTTGGTGATGTGAATTATGAAATACAGACTCTAACTACGACTTAGGCGAACACAACCGAGAGAGCACTTTGCACCTCCCGCCACCGGCTACCAACACCCTCTCACACTTGGCAGCTGCCCACCAGGCAACACACCAGGCACGTGCAATTTTGGCAGGTTAGCAGTGAACTGTCCCCAACACTAGCGGTGGAATCAGCATCCTTGAAACCACGGGCACGTTTTCGGAGGCTCCGTGAGTTGCAGGGTCAAGCGCGAGCTTTGCGGCTGCCTTCGTGGGTTGGGACGACACAGTATGGACAGTGTGAGGTTTCGCCATGTCCTATTCTGAACGCAGTTAGTCCGCATGGAGAGTTCATTTTGATGTGCGGTGGAATCAGCATCCTTTAAATCAGGAGACTAAGTACGGTGGCTTGTACTTTATGGCGATGGCGGCGAGAGCGGGTGAACACCCAGACAAACGACACGATCATGGAGGAGGGTGTGACGCAGGTTCTATACAGAGTGGTCCAGATCTCCTAGCATCGATGAACGACTACTCAAGGATACGGTATAAATGCATAGAAAACCAGGCTACAAATCCAGAATATCGTCACGCAACCTTCGGGGTTTTAATCGCTTCGAACAGAAGAGCCTTCACCTTCGCGAATCCCTTTTTAGCGTCTGCTCCCAATGTCATCTCCACATCTCCGACTAAACTCTCCAAAGCACCCACGGGGTCGTCGATTTCCAACTTAACCAGCCCAACGTTCTCCGAATCGATCAAGGCATTATCAAACTCGATCCAATACGCTATCAGCTTTCTGACCGTGGTGAAGTGCTGATTATGATGGCCTGGGATCTGGAATGCACGACCATAATCGTTGCCGAGGACTCGCTTTGATTTGAGGTGGGTGCGGAAATCGTCTTTAAACCAGGAATCGAAGTCCGGTGGCCGGGAGATCCTGACGGAGTGACCCCTGTACTCGACAGTGATGGCGGTCAGGTAGGCGAGCACCCACACAAACGATTCCGCGTCGTGTCGGTACAGTCGAGGAATCTGTCGATCAAGTCCACCGCGGAGCAAATCGAGAGCCATAAAAGGGACAGTGCCGGTTCGGTCACTGTTCGTGGTCGAGATTTTGTCCCACGAGGCGAGATCGTAGTCATTCAGGACTCCCTCAACCTTTCCGGTCGGGGAAATGTTGTATATCAGATTGTTGAGGCTGATATCCCCATGACGGATTCCGTTGACCCAGAGACGGTAGTGACCTGACGGAACAGGGTTAGTGGACGATCGCAGCACTACACAAAGAAACCCTTACATGCAAAACACTCCCAAAACGCATCCCACATCTGCCCTCCGCTCAGGTCATGGAGAGGTCGCAGACGGTTCATCACCACCAGACGGAGCGTTCGCGTCCCAGTCTGTTTGTCGTGCTGCAGGTCCAGGAAGTCCCGGATGTACCGAGTCGAGTACCGGTCGAAATCGCGAGCGTACTTGACCTCGGGGACGTGACCCCTGATGAACCTGTCCGTCTTCCCCAACGTCTGGGCGTGTGCGACGATCTCCCACTCTTGGATTCGCGATGTCTCTGGCCAGTAGATCTTCAGGACAAGGTTATGAGCGTTGATGATCTTGTCGCAAGCCTTTCGATAGGCGTCGCGAGCTTGATCTTGGGGGTCCTGCTTGCAGCCCTCCCCGCGCGCAGCGTCACTACCACTGGAGATGGCTTCATTGGTCTCCGGTTCCTCGAGATCCTCCTCTGCAATGGTTTCAGCAGCGTCGTCTCCCTCATCCCCTTGAGCCTCGACGCGTCCCTCCTTCACCCGTCCATCATCGCTATTCTTCTCGGTGCTGGCTCCGATAACCGTTGTCGCTCTGCCCAGGAGGGACCACCCGGAATGTACCTTATCCTCCGGATGGAAGCTAACACCCGCCTCCTGTGTCCCGAGCGTGCCATCCTCAATGACAGGGTACAACGGAATGGGGTGCTCCGCCGAGGCGAGCTCAACGATGTTCCCCCATTGACGGTCTCCGAATCGCTGGAGGGCGAGGAGCAGGACGAGCACAAGCGGGAGGTGTTCAAAGAGACCGATCCGCGACGAGACGATGACCCCTTCCCGGTCCACCCAAGAGACCCAGAGGGAGTCGTCTGGCAGGCCGCGTAAACCTCTTGAACCCCGCACAAATATCCTGGGACTCACCTTGGAAAATTAGATTTAGGGCGTGACTGACCGAGTATGAATTCGACAGTTTCTCTCCTGCATATGTCCCGGTTTGATTCAAGTAGCCTGGCCTTGGACCCCGGTTCTGCCGCTTGCTGGCTGTACTTTGTGCCGCAGAGCCGATCCCTGCATCAGCCGCGGAGCGCTTCTTACTCTTGCCGGATTTTGAGGTCGTCACTGTCCGGTTTTCAGTGGTACGCCCAGAGACAAGTGCGGGAATCTTACGCGTTTGAGATTCAGAAATGTCCGAAGGTGTCTCGCGGTCCGGGTCTCGTGATGTGGCAGGTTCTTCGTCCGCATCCTCGTTGACAATTGGCCCAACCTCATCGCTAAAGGTCCCCAGTTTAGGCCACTTTCTGCCCGAACTCCGTTTTACTTCAACCGCAGAGAGGATGTCCTTCCAACTGATTCGACAGGAGGGGGCGGTCTCAGGGTCGTTCTTGGATAGATTATTCTTTGCAACTTGCGTGGAGAGACTAGCCTTGGGAGGACGCCTGTTGGATGTTGTCTGATTTGGGATCTTGCTGACGAACCGAGAGACGCTTGGACCCCTCGTCTCCTTGATCCTGAGGAAGTCGCGGGCAGTGGAGAGCTTCATGAGAGCGATGTCTGGCTTAAACAGCGAACCCTCCAGATCCCGGTCCGATTTTATCCCCTTCTCTGACGGCACGAACACGATATGGTTCCCGAATTGGGGCAGTCCCTCCACATCGATTTTTGACAAACATTCGAGCCCGTAATTCAGAGCATTCGAGAGTGGTGCATACATGGTGCGTTCGTTGTTGGAGTTCGATTTGCTGCGCAACGCGTTAAACAGTTGGAAGTGGGGTTGAAGGAGATAGCTGGGCCACGTACTATTCTTCCAATCGCTTCTTCATTTCAGCAGAGTTGGCCACCGGGGCCACATTCTTCCAACATTCCTTAAAGCGTTCGTTCAAGGCTTGTGTATCATGGACGTCTGACGGGTCATCTTCACAGCAAAAGGCCAGGACAAATTTAACCACGTCTATCGAGCCAGCTTTCTGGGACCTCTTCATGTCGATGGCAACCCCGCGTTCGATGGTGCCCTTCCTGCGCAGATGAATCAGTAAATGGGTGGCGAACCTGGAGAATCTCTCAAACGCACTTAACGTCGCTAAGGTGCTCTTTATAGCTACTAGACCCTTTGTTCGGCCTGGTGGACTGTAGTGAGCGTGAGAGAGCCTCCGATTGCGATGGATCCCGACGGGGAGTGGAGGGGAGTCTGCTCGAATGAGAGGCGGACGTGAGTGCAATGGAGGAGGACGCTCACCAGATGGCGATTTGGCCCAACGCCGTTGGTGAACGCGTGGGGGAGAAACGTGGCGATCACCAATCACTCGAGTGCTGGGATCTCCGTTCTTCGGTCGATGGACCGCCGCGACGCGGTTTAATCTTGCCATCAATCGATAAGTAATCTCTGCCGTGGCCCAGTCGTGTACCGTGTTCGGCGGGACGCGTCTGAATGGGCCAGGGTAAGCGGGTTGCAGCCGTGGGAAACTTCGAGTTCCACGCCTCACACAAACATGACGCAAGGAATTTGTCTTGTTCACCCCTCGCGGTGGGCCGACTTGAGGCGAACGGCCCCTCAGGCCTCGGGCCTCGGCCTCGTGAGTCATTCCCAAGCCGTAGGCTCAGAGAGACCGGTTGCAGTCACCAGGTCATATCTCAGGGTGCACTCATGAGCCACCAGTGAGTCCGGAGTCTCGAATGTGGAACGCTAAGTGTACGCTGGAAATCATCCTACAACGCCCGACGCGCAATAGTTGGGCATGGTGCAGTCTCCCTGGAGATTGTGTCCAGAATGACTCCCGAACAAGCAGGCTGCCGATCATTCACCACGGGAAGAACAAAGATTCAACTCCGTCCACGCCCAAGAAGCACGGCTGCGGCCTTCGTGAATATCCCCGAGGTCTTGCCTTATATACAAACGTGAGCTGGACTGGATTAACGTTGCAATCTTGCGTTAGTGTCTCAACCGATCAATCCATCGATAAGTAGTAACCATTGGCCTCCGACGTAATCGCAATTTAGGGGACAGCAGACCGGACAACCAAGTAAGTACGACTCGGGGTACACCCACTTCAAAAATACCGAGATAGCACCCTCATACGTTCAATTGAATCCTGCTGCCCACCACCCAAAGTCACCATGGACCATGGTCGCTTTGAAAACCCCCTGGTGCGGGTGGTCTTTTACCCTAGACCTTCGACTCTCGTCGACCCCAGATTGCAAATATCACATCTCGACCAGACACACCCGCCGGGATCAAGTCATGGGATGTGGTCGGCAATGGTTCAGACACCTACGATCGGCAGTCGGACTGACACTGGATCTGCTCTGGGACGACCGCACCTCTTTGCTTCCTTCACCTGGTTGTCGATGCTATCCCCGACTGGGGTGTTGACCCTTGTGATCTAACCAACCCTGATGCGGAGGGAGGGGTCAATAGAAGTGTCCCAGTGTAATCGTTCTGACTAACTTAGAACCGGATGAAGCATACGTCCATTCCACCAAAGCGCGCCGGTTACGCGCGGCCGCATACAGTGCACAAAATCCGACTCCAGATTTTCCTGATTGGGGGAAGTGATATGATCACGAGAAAACTGGGACCCGGATTCGACGGGGGCACTGAAACATCACATCTTCCAAACAAACCGAACGGCTTTGTCTAGAAGTCTGACCTACGGGACTCTGTGGTGAATAAAATCGTGGTGATTCGAGTCCAGCATTCCCTACGGTGGGCCAATGGCCCGTCATAGTTCTGCTATGCACGCCGTCGGTATGGGTATAATCCGCTGATGACTCGCAGTAACGGTCTCAGAGGCGGGGCCAAGATCGTGAGGAAGGCGACGATCTCTGTGGGTGTTTCATCATCGTGCCCCCGACTATTCGAGAGATTCAAGTTGTTCCGGCTCGCGAAAGACATATGGGTTGCGTAGGCCTCCCCGGTGCGCGTTCAACGTTCAACGTCGATAATTCCTCTAGTTCCCAGGCGAGGGGAATCTGTGTTGGTCTACCATACCTCTCGTGTCCCGATGTTCTATCATAACCTCAACCGTGGGTTTAGCGAGAGGCATCAGGTATTTTTAAGTTTCGCCGACGCGGTAGCCTGTGAGTGCATTGCTTCTAGGCTCTTGATCCGACGGTTTCCTCCGTTTGCCAGGGGAGCAATAAGATTCGTGGTGATTCCACTCCAGGACCGCACTGAGAGGCTGATCACACCGAATTACTGACTCAAGAACAGACCGAGTCAGTCACTGAAGATCAGCATCGAGTTCAGAGTCGGATGTTAGGCTTGTTTTGATGTGTCGGTCGTGCGAAACCATCGCGTCGTTGCTTGGCGTCTAACGTTACATCGACCACCGACTCGTTGGCAGGCTCGGACGGCTAGCTCGGGTGATGTATCCTCTTTTCGATCCACCCCGACGAGGACCCGCAGCAAAACCCGACCCCCCTCCCCCCGCCGCGTACTCCACAGTTCGTTATTCTCAAATAACGCCCCTCCCTATGGATCGTCCGGTCCAGCGAAAAGGCATGAGGAAGGGATTGAAACTTTGATTGTTAGACGACCGAAGCGGCGGGATGGACAGCTGGACAATATTCCTGTGCCGAGATCGGGCCCCAAGTGAGATCCGCTTCATCGTCAGCTTGGTGTTTCTAAGACGGGTATTGAGCAGGAGATGCGTGGGCCGCAAAACGAGCCAGGAGAATAGTAGACCAGAAACGAGGAGTTGGATATCGTCGATGGTCAACGTTCAACGTTCGCCGGTCACCACCCACCACATTCGACCAGAACAGCGAACGGCAAGGATGCACCCCCGCCGGGAAGGGGAAACACTGACTTGGAACTGTTACCCGATGAAGTCAATGATGGGGAGGGGATTTTGCTGATGCTGCTCAGAACTATATCCTATAGTAAGCGATTATCTTTCGGTCCTCCGGTGATAATATCGTTTGATGTTTTACGACAAAACACTACCCCAATCTGACCGCCAGTTGTCACGGTACAAGGTCTCTGGATCCTGGCCCAGAACCGATCGGAAATCGCCTTACTTAGCGAGAAGAAACCCTTCGCCTGCTTTTTCTCTCTCTTTTTTCCTCTTCCCCCCTCCCATCCTCCGCAGCCGGCCTGACGGAAAGACATCCCACTTCCCGCTTTCTCGCTCTTTTTGAATCATGTCGCCTCACTTTCCCACTCGAAAGCGAGAGAGGATCGCGAACGTGGCCAAGAGTGTGAGCAATACCGCGAGGAGGGTACATGGCTGGACCCGGCAAGCGGTATGCGACAACACCCCCCTCCTGCTCGTCGGTGCATGCTTACCATCTGTTTAGTTTCCTATCGGGATGGGTACCGGGTGAGAACGATGCACTCACCTCAATCCACACCAATCAACTTCACGTCAATGCCGCAGTGCTGTCTATGTCACCCTGGGGTCAAATACAAACCGCCTGGTTTTATCCACTTCGAGGAAGTTTTCTACTTCCTCAATATAGCCCTCTTTCTCTTAAACACGTCCACCCTCCTGATCCATTTCATCCTCTACCCGCGACAACCCTTGAGGCTCATCAAGGACCCTGTCAAGGGTATTTTCGTTCCCCTTCTCGCCCTCAGTTTCGCCACAACCACAATTGGCACCATTGATTATGGTCAGTATAACGGATCGCTGAAGGTCCGCCACCTACTGACGACGACACAGCCGTCCCGGGTGGTTTCGTCCACCCCTGCCCTCTTTTGGATCTACCTGATCCTCTCTCTCATAATCTCTCTCCCCATGCTCATGATCTGGTTCAACAACCCCCACGACCTCAAGACCTTCACCCCCGCCTGGGCGTTTTTGACTTTCCCCATGATGCTTGTTGGAGTCGTCGCCTTCAACGTTCTCAAGGTCATCCCACCCGAAGAACCGAGAGCAGTTGGTGTCTTGCTTGTCGGTTAAGCTTTCCAAGGACTCGGTTTTTTCATGACGTATTTCTATATACTTATGTATCTACGCCATCAGGCGAGTCTCGTCCGTGCGGCTTGCTTCCCTTCTGCTCACCTTCGATCCACAGGATCATGATTACCGGTTTCACGGATGGTCATCAAGCGAACGCGCGTTTGTCGCAGTTGGACCCCCTGGGTTCACTGCGTTGGCTCTAATCAAGCTTGGCGATCACGCGAGGGGGATGTAAGCCCACCTCACATCTCTTGAATGAGGCCGCAATGCGAACTGGCTCCCTTCATTTCAGTTTGTCCCAACACGATCTCGTCTCCCCCCAGGCGGGCGAGATATGATACGCGGCCAGCATCTTGTCTGGGATCATGCTGTTCGGTCTTGCCGCGCTTCTCTTCGTCTTCGGTATACTTCCGTACTGCACAAGCGCCTCTCCGAGATCCTTTGATGTATGCGCTCACCTCGTGTTTCGGACGGTGCTTCTCAACTAACTGCACCCTTGTTCAGGCTGGGCTCTACCGTTCCCTAACGTCGGATTCGTCGCGACCATCCGAGTTCTCGGCGACGTCTTCCACCTTGAAGCATTCTACATCTGGCATATCATCATGGTCTCCCTCCTCTGCGTTACTTGGCTCATCCTGTTCGTCCTCACGCTGGTGGCCTTTTGGAGGGGGGAGATTTTTATGGCCAGGCCGGAGGATGTAACGGTGATGGACAGGATGAATGTGAAGGAGTTAGAGGAACTCAGGGTGGAGACGAGTCCGGGATTTGAGACGCCAGATGAAGAAAAAGCGTACGAGGGGTTCGGTAATATTCACCTGACCCCGAAGCGGACGTGAGGTTTCCCTTTTGGTCTCGTTTCGTTTTTTTCCCATCCCCTTTCCCTCGATATCTTAATCGGAGTTCTCTTGGCCTGCCCGCAACCCTTTTCGTTCTTTTCGGGTTTCCCGTTCATTTTTCTAGCCCATCCCTCCATGCTGGGCATAGCGGATGGGCTTTGACGAACATACCGCATCTCACGCATTGATGACTAGAACCGCACATATCTGCCGATGAGCGCACCCTTAGCACTTAGCATCTTACCTCGATGACCTGACTTTGTATAAGTACACCTCCCTTCGCACATTTCTCTTAATCTACGGATTTGGTGGGACTCGTGCTACATACGTATCCACAAACAACTCCGAATTTAACTAATTTAATCTTCGCGAAGACTCGCTCTCTTCCATTTTTGCATCTAATCTCCCATCGATCCAGACCCAGCACTGCGACGGGCGTGGAGGACAACTTCTGAGTTTCCTTCACGTTCCTGAACACACTGTTCAATTGGGGAGGTCAAGCGAAGGTGTCCGAGGCATGCCTACGTTCGCGAGCAGTGGTGGGATGTTGACCAATCAGAGGCCGAAGCAGCCGTATCGGAGGAATGGTAGGAAATGCTGAACGTTTCCAGAGCACCAGAACGCCTCGACATCGAATCCATTATCGATTCGACATCTTCATTGGAACGCGACGCCGTGACCTCGGAGAAACGGAGACCACCCGGGAGGTCACACGGCCAACGTGGGGAAGAGCTGATGTCGCCCACCACCCTCGGGGACCTGGCGAGTTTTGGTAAGTCGGAGAGATGTCCCATCCATCGGTGTCTCTTTTTCGAGGTAACAGAAACCAACCCAGCCCCCTCGAGAAGGGGGGAAGGAACAGATGAATCAGAAACCTCTGAGGTGGGGTGTGATTCGGAATGGATTAGGTGGAAGGGCTTAGGTTAGGCGATAACCCGCATGGCTGAACGAAGGACACCCGACTATCATCCCACAGAAAAGGGTTTACGCGCAAATATACGACATGGTGGAAAGCCTCAGAGGGAGACAGGGCGCGTGTAGTGAGCGAGAGAGTCGGATGGGTCCGGGAAGGTGTCCTTCTACCGTTCGATGGGTGGTTTTAAGACGTGAAACCAGGTGCGAGTGACAAGGTGTTTTCGCGTCCGGGGAACCCATAATTTGGAGAAGATGCGACAAGTTTTGAGCGCAGTCGGTTCGTCGCATATGTAGATAGTCGACGGCGTGGTTGAGGACTTATGGTGGGGGGTGTACGACACGATCATGACACATTGGACCACGACCATGCACTTGGCGTTCAGGCACTGACCTTCTTACTTGCCATCATCCCAACGCTGAACGTGGCCATGGGCCGGTCTGAATATCATGACCTGAAAAGGCATCAAGGTTAACGTCTGCTTCGCTGACACACGCCATCGCGATCTTCTTCAAGGAGACGATTCGGGAGGATCAGTAATCGACGTGTGGCAGAGAAGAACCCCTTGATTGATGTCAGTTCAAGGGACCCGCTGAGCTTGGGCGGGATCGAAGGAATGTACCAATTATCATCCCCCCGCGAGTGGGAGAAAGCAACGCCAGGTCCCCGAGAAGGGGTAAGGAACGTGTGCGACCAAAAACGTTCGAGGGGAAGGATCGAAGGAGAGATCAGGTGCAGGGATCTGACGGTGGGTAGTAACCGATAATCCGTGGAGCGGGACGGGTAGCATGGAGAGAGTGCGCGAGCGGTGAGCGGGGCAGCTGGAAAAATCCAGAAAGGTCTTGTTCCATCGTTCAACGTGGAATTCTAAGGTGAAGGACCGCGGTGGGCGAACGGGTGTTTTCTGGTCGGCGGAATGCGTGATTTGGAGAGGCGGTGGTCGACAATGAGATCGAAGATTTCTGGCGGGAGGGAACACAGCGCCGTGGTTTCTATCAGAGCGGGGGCCAGGATGAGACGGCTAGCTCCCATGTCCACTCAAATCTGCGCTTGGCCTGCATGGTTACCATCTCTGGCCTTTCCTCAAACCACGCATGTCCAATTCTTCGTCCACTCGGATGGGGAGCAACGCCCGAAGGGATTCGTTTCGTCCGACCCAGACGGCCGATACCCAGTCCCGACCCGAGGTTCTATACTACGCCGAAAGTTCAGCACCAGTCGGAGGAACGAGAGATAGCGCGAGGCCGCGTCCACAAAACGGACCAAGGTCATTCCGTTGGACGGATTTTTGGGATATGTGCTGACCAGAGTATGAAGTTGGTCATCGGCGGCGGGTGGATCAGTACACTGATGCACCCAGCGTTTCTAGCTTCCCGGTTACGTTCGGTGTGTGTCAGAGCGCATCGCGGGACCGGCTCTTGCCAGTCAGGACAATCGAGGGACAAACTCGAAGCAGCTTATCGTGAGTTGAAGTTCGATCGCACTGCTGTGCGGAGCGTGGTCCGTACCACCATGTCCTTCTCCGTCAAACCCTACTCCGTTCAGGGGTCTGTCGGTTCCTCAGTTCTCCGGTGTTACCAAAGAAACTTACAGGGTACCACTTTCAGCGGACGGTTCGTTTGAGGCTCCTGGACAGCTACCAGCTTTCTGAACCACGGATTCCTGCAGGATTGCGACGACCTTGGGCAAGGTTGAGGTGAAGCTACACTGTTCCCTCAAAAAATCTATCGGGCCGGAAGTAGTTCATTCAGGCAAGAAACACGAAAGAAGTGTATCTGAACTCAGGGTCGAAGTGGAATCGGCTGAATGCGCCGGAACACGGCGACAAGTACGGTACCGGTATTGACACTCGCCCAAAACTCTCAGCTATAAAACGTTGAAGTACCCCATACACATGAGGGACTGATATGGCAAACCGACACGAGAACTTGGGCGGAGGGCCGATGGCACGGTGGGAATCTCCTCATAGAGGGTGTCCCGCCAGCCGGCGCGCCGGCATGGAATCAGATCAAAGCCACGAGGCCAATCACCCACTATCGCACCACCATCTACGCCGATCCATCAAACACCGACATGGACGACATACGAGGCCCACTCTCAAAAATGAAGAAGAAGTTCAAGCATCGACTGCTAGGGAGAAAACGCAAACAGGACGGAACGGGGTCTAGCCTCGACGGGGACCTGGGGAGGGCTGATTCAACGAGTTCGCTTCCGCAACAAGAGCCCCACGCCGTAACGGACCAAAGTTACGACCGAGAAGGGGATAAAGCTGACGTAGCTGCAGAGCAAGTTGCTTCGGCGAATCGTCCTTCTCAACCGGATGGGCCGGAATCTATGCCAACGCGTGGGAGCGATAACGATCAAGGAGGGGGAGAGGCAGACGTCGACGGAGGGGAAGCTAGCCAGAAGGGCTCGCGCCCACACTCAGACGTTGAAGTTGCAGTAGGAAATGGACGTGGTGGAGAACTCGAGGGAGTCTATCCCTCCCCATCCACTCCTTCGATCCCGCACAGTGGAAAGCCCGACGGTATGTAAACGTGGTTGTTTTCGTGACTGCCTCTGATCGTTCTTTCTGACAATGCAGGCATTGAATATGGACCGGAAGCTGTTCGCCCCGACGAAACCCTCGAACCGAGCCCCGCCGCAGATGGGAAGAATCCGAACTACAAATCTACCGTGTCTGCCGCGGCCGAACTGCTCCGTGAGGTGACAGACTCCGCAGCTGCCTTCGGTCCGCTCAAATCTCCCGCGAGATCTCTCTGCTTCATTCTCGACAATTGCGAAGTATGCCCTCCTTCGCGCGTACTCGGTTCGTGATACTCACGTTCGTTATAGCAAACGGAGGTGAATGAGAATGCCATAGAATTATTGGCACCCAGAGTCAAAATGCTTTCTGAATCCCTCTCCGCACCTATCCCTCCGGGTGACGTTAATGAGGTGGAGAGGACAACCAAGCTGGAACAGTGAGTCCACATTCTTCGAGATCAAGAACCGAGTCTGAAATACGGGGATTTCCAGGGAACTGAAAGAGATCGGCCAAGCTATAGACCCTATGGCGAACCAGAAGGATCTTGCGCTTTTCCTCAAAACGCCTGAGAATGCACAAAAGGTTAACATTCTGGTGCAGGATATTCGCTATGCCTTGATGAACTATCAGGTCTGCTCTCCCAAAGCCTTACTCTCACTATAGCTAACATATCCCCAGACTTCGTTGCAACAATTCATCTACAACGAGGGCTGCCAACAGATTGTGAGTCTCACCCCCTTACGGCCCCGCCCCTCGTAAAATAACATACAAATAGGGAGATGCGGATTACCATCGTCTGGAAAAGGTGCATCACACTGCCGACGCTGGGTACCGTTCCGGGAACAGGCAGGGGTGTCTGAGAGGAACTAGGACGGATCTACTTCTGCAACTCGAACGCTGGCTGAAGGATGAACAAGACCGCCGCGTATTCTGGCTGAATGGCCTTGCGGGGACTGGAAAGTCGACCATCGCCCAGACGTTTGCCGAGATCAGTTTCGCGGATGGAAAGCTCGGCGCGAGCTTCTTCTGCTCACGAGATTTCGAAGATAGGAACAACCTCCAAGCAATCTTTCCAACTCTCGCTTTTCAACTTGCCTATCGGTACCCTCCGTTTCGAGAACAGTTGGTCCAAGTCTTGAGGGCCAATCCTGATGTTGGACGGGAATCTCTTTGTTTCCAAATGGAGAATATTATTGTTGGCCCATTGAAAGCCACCCGGATTCGGACCCTTATCATCATTGACGCCCTCGACGAATGCAAGGATGAAGAACCTGCCTCTGCCATTCTCTCCGTGCTCTCCCGCTACGTGGACAAGATCCCCAACGTCAAATTCTTTATTACCAGTCGTCCGGAGCCTCGGATCCGCTCCGGATTTCGTCTCAGGTTGCTCCAGCCCATCACAGAAGTTCTTAGGCTGCACAATGTCAAACGTTCATCGGTCGATAGTGATATCGAGCTGTTCTTCAGGACTCAATTGACCAACATCGCCAAAACCCGAAGTGACTGTGATGTTACCCAAGATTGGCCAAGCACATCAGACATCAATATTCTTTGCAAAAAGGCAGCAGGGCTCTTCATCTATGCTTCAACAGTCATCAAATTTGTCGAATTCAAGAGCCGCACACCTACTGAACAGCTGGAACAGATCATCTCTCTCCCACAGAGCACTGCCCATGAAGGAAGGTCTGGGATTGACCTCCTTTACACCCAGGTTCTGGAGCAAGTAGCTGATGAAGCAGATGCAAATGTTAAAGAAATCTATTCCAAATTCAGGACTGTGGTTGGGGCAGTCTTACTTGTCCTTAACCCTCTTCCCACAAGGGCACTCTCAGACCTCCTTGGGACTCCTACCCTCCCCACCCTCCGTCCCCTCCATTCTCTCCTTCTTGTTCCTGAGAATACAGAAGATCCTGTTCGAGTCTTCCACAAGTCATTTCCTGACTTCCTCATGGATTCATCCCGGTGCAAGGATCCACAGTTCCTTGTAGAGCCTACAGTTCATCATGCAGAAATCCTTCTTTCATGCCTCAGGCTCATGGGGGAAAGGCTAAAGAGGAATATCTGTAACCTGGATGATTATGCTGTTCTCAGTGAGGTTGAAGATCTCTCTGCTTGCAAGAAGGAGTACATTGGAGGTGCTTTAGAGTATGCATGTAGATTCTGGACAAAGCACCTCCTGGGGGTCCCTGTTGACAGCTCACATGTTGAGGAGGTGCAGAGAGCAATTGACAAGTTCTTTGGAACACATTTGTTGTATTGGATAGAAGTCCTTGCCCTTACAGGGAACCTTGGTGCTGGGGCTTATGCTATGAATGATGTTGAGCAATGGTATGCTTTGGTGAGTGCTGTGGAGACTGACTGCTGAGACTCATATTGATTCTCCTTGTTCAGGCAGATGTTTCATGCATGTGGACAAATGACAGCCAGAGGATCCTTTTGGAATATTTTGAAGTAATCTCCAACTCTCCCTCCCACCTGTATCATTCTGCCCTCCCAATTTCCCCTTCTTCATCTTGGCTCCATGAGTGCTATGCTGCAGAGCTCTCACAGGAGGTTAGGGTGGTTAAAGGACTCCAAGTAAAATGGGGAATGTGTTCCCATACAGTTCTCTTGGATGGTATTCCATGGACCCTCTCATATTGGAATAATGCTGTTGCAGTTGGATCTTCACACAGAGATATCTTTATCTTTGATGCAATCACAGGCAGCCAGACAGCTGTCCTCCCTGGGCATACAGATATAGTGCGATCTCTCACCTTCTCATCAGATGGAATATCACTTGTATCTGGAAGCCATGACAAGACTGTCAAGCTCTGGGATATGCAGACTGGTGGTGTTGTCAAGACATTACATGGTCACACTGACATAGTTCTCTCTGTTTCCATCTCAGCAGATAGTACCACAATTGCTTCAGGGTCTCAGGATAATACAATTCGTTTGTGGAATGTTCAGGAGGGGGAGTGCCATCAAATCATAGAGCAACAGGGTATACCACATTGTATCAGCTTCCCCCCAAAAAATTCTCAAACCTTTATATCTGTATCTTACACAACTATTCAGCAGTGGGACATTAATGGCCACAAAGTTGGACATGCATATGATGGTGATCAGGTTGCTTTTTCCTCAGATGGCACCCAGTTTGTTTTATGTAGAGGAATTGATATCACAGTTCAAAACATCAATTCTGGAGTGGCTGTGGCTAGATTTAATGCAACCCGCAGCAATTTTGGTCCCTGTTGTTTTTCCCCTGATGGCAGGCTGGTGGCTATTGGTGATGATTGGAAATTCCATCTTTGGGACATTACTAGTTCACCCCCTCACCTTATTGAGACCTTCATTGGCCACACTGGTGAGATTACCTCCCTTGCATTTTCCTCCCCCTCCAACCTCATTTCAGCATCCTGGGACTATTCAGTCAAGTTCTTGCAGATTGGAGCCTCATCAACAGACCCAGTTGTGACTGACCCAAAGTCCACACCCCTCACTTCAGCTCCAACCAGGTCCATTATTCCAAAAGCAAAAAACAGTCCCATTATCCCAAGTGGTTTACCAGGTGGGGTGGTGAAGACCTGGGGCATTTTGACTGGCTGCAGCAAGAGATCTCTCCAGATTCCAGCTCAAGACTCCCATGAGAGCAATATCCAGCCAGTTGACAACAAATTGATCTTTGCTTGGTATGCAAATGGGAAGATCAGCATATGGGAGGCTGAGAAAGGGAAACTCTTCCAGACAATAAAGGTGCCTAGAGATGAGGTTATAGACCTCCGGATATCAGGGGATGGATCCAAGGTCTTCTGTCTATATGAAAAATCTATTCAAGCATGGGATATCTGGACAAGTGAGGCTGTGGGTAAAATGGGGTATATATATTGGAGAGGATGCATTGCAATAAGTGGCTCAAAAATCTGGATTCATGATCTATTGATGCCTCAAGGGTGGGACTTTGGGACACTAGGCTCATCTCCTGTTAGGTTGTCTAATGAGCTCCAGATCCCAGATAGGCTCCACCTCAATGATACCAAGCTATGGGAAAGAAACATGTCCAGGATGCAGGATGTGATTACTGGGAAGGTGGTTTTCCAGCCACCTCAGAGGTTTGGAAAGGCAGTTCATGTACAGTTGGGTGGCAAATATCTGGTTGCTTCTTTTGTGTCAGGGGAGGTATTGATTCTTGACCTCAGCCATACTCCTCTAGTATAGATCTATATGACATGTATCTTCTTCATTTATGCCTCAAATTCTATGTACTGAATATTTGATTGTTTGACAAGTGCAGTGCTCAAACCTATGCTATGCAACCAACAAATGGGTATGACTAGGTTTTCTGTACAATGTGTAAAAGCAACACCTCCATAGAAGGGAGATACCATTCATGGTAATGGGTCTAGGGATAAAAGATAAAAGATGAAAATTACATGGATATAATGTGACAAACAGAGATAATGGGATAATGCAAGGGTGAGGAGAGACAGATGAAAAGGTGTTAACTATTAACATGATCAAATTTAGATAATGTTTAACCCCTCCTGAAAGCAGCCAAGGAAATCTTGGCTTGTTGAGAACTGTCAATCTTCATCCTAAGAGGACCATGAGAGTATACTTCTGGATGTCATAAGTACACAACGACGAATGTCCAGTCGGGTCAAGCCACTTGAGAGCCTCAATGGTGAAGGTGTCCTAGACGTATGTCAATGCACGCAGAGCACTCTGGACTGACTTGTCCTAGTTTCGACCACCCTAGTGGCCAAGTCGAAGCAATGCTCCAGAAACGTGAGGATGTTGATGCAATATTCAGACCATGGGGTCAGCCCAACGACGGAATGGTATGACAGGGGGAGTTTCCATCATGATACAGAAGTGCCATGTTACCATCCCAGTCACTGTAATCCTATTCTAGGATTCTGACATCATGTTGGTTTTTGTATATATATGCCTCGCGCTACAATCATAGACATTGTCGTCTCTTGTCTCTCAACCACAAAATACTACCCATTGTCCTCTCTGTCGTCGTCTGTCCCCTCCATCGCCGCTCTTAGTGTTGACTGCGTACGCAGTCTTCCAGTCACCTTCCTATATCGGTGTCGACTCCGTTGTGTCAACGTCCCATGCATCTCGGTTTGATCGTATCGGTTCAGCCGCTGCTTCCCGAGCATAGGGAGGCAAGCAGCGGGAACCAGGGCAACGAGGCCAGCATATATCATACGTTGGGCGCCAGTATAGCTGTTGTCGGAGAGCTTCAAATCGGGGGAAGGGAGATCGACGTGTCAGCATTTTGGACGAGCGCACGAAGGAGTTTTGCGGACGTTTCACTGAGGTCCTCCTTGATATCTTGCTGAATGTCGACGATGAACGCTGGGGTCACAGCAGAGAATAATCCAGCCTAGGATTTCGTTAATTCAGTCCTACGCGCCGCACGAACTCTCCACTCACAAACATCAGAGTCGTTCAGGTCCTAATCGTGCTTCTGTGTAAACTCATTACCGTGCTTGTCCGCCTCCCTCCTCTCGTAACTCCGCACGGGCAGACATGGCCCAACTCGCGACAGATGGAAAATATTACCCGAACCTGATTCAATGGTCCCTCGATCCCAAAGTGGGTCCATCCTGTCTGCACAACCTAAATTCGAAGGAGGCACCCGTATGTTAGCTTGCTTTTCATACTGTAGCCTTGCTTCGTCGTCGTCTCTCATGGTGAAGGGTGGAGGGAGAAGAGGAGAGGTGTGACACATATCTGATACGCTCAGTTTGGTGTCCTGGCATTAATGGCATGTGGGTCTGGTGTGTTCGGTTCGAGTACCATTGCTATGAACCACACGAACTGCAGCAGAGGTGGGGGCCGGGGAAAGTTACACCTGCTCCGGAGCGGATGTCATCATAGTGCTCAGGTAGAAGCAAGTAGATGATCGCGGTCGGGCGCCTACCGTACCGCGTTGTGGAGTTCAAGGTCACGTCGAGAGAGAACCAAGAAATAGGATGCTGTACATTTTGTAGAAGGGAGCGGTATAGTATATATATGTACATTACGGAGACTTCGACGATGAAGAGTAGGGATGAAGAGAAACGTCATGTTGTATCGGGCTGTCGAAGAGAACTAGGGGAGACGAAGGCATAGGCATAGGGCATAGGTGAAAATAAGAATCATCAAAAAAAAATGGGGCATATGTGACCGGAAGTAACGATAGCAGTAAAGAAAACACGTATCAGGGAAGAGGAACAAACAGAAATACGACAGAAATAAACGCGGGATGGGGGAGTCTCTTGGGTCTTCATGTGGCGGCAAGGTGGGAAATTTCATCTTCGAGGCCCACCGCCAAAAACGGTTGCGGAGAGAATAATGCATCCAAGCTTACAGCCCACTCCAATGATCCGGGGACAAGGCTACCCCGGAAAAGCAGCCACAGGATGGAGGCAGCGAAAACGAAGAAAAGCAATCCCAAGATGATGGGAACGTCCTCGCAGTCTCTGAAGAACCGAATGACGCGCCATCTGACGGCGCGGAGTCGCTGGACGGGCTCACTGACTTCTTCCGAAAACAGGCAGACAATAGTCAGGCGCCGAGCTCAAATGTGGACCAAACAAGAAATTTACCTATAAGCCTGATAGCGCCTTCGTTGTCTTTGAGGCACTCGATCGTGATGGGAGACAACTAATACGACAACTTAGGTTCGAATCTCTTCATTCTCCAAGGATCGATCGGCTAACGAGAACGTGAAGGGCAAAGACAAGGACGATCTTACTCACCATGCATCAATCAATTCCCCACATGCCCCCGATCCTCGTGAGATTCAGCACCCGTTGGGTTCGGGGGGGGACGTTTGCCTCCAATTCTCCGTCTTCGTAGTCCAGTCGATCGAATTGAGGGTACCACTCGACGCGAATAAACCTTCAAACCCGAAAGCAAAAACGCGAAGTTGCGAGTCAGATAACGGCCTGGCAATTTGAGAGATCTCTAGAGGAATTGGACATTACCCAGACGGAGGGTCGGGCAAGGCCCACCCAGGTAGCTTCTCCTCATCCCACCACCTCACATCCCTTCTCCAATACTCCGGACTAAATTGCCCGGGTCCATAAACCGTCGGCCACCTCTTCTCCTCCAAACTCCAAATGCTCGGCAGGTGTCTTAGTAAAAACCGTGATCGCCACCTTCTGCACACCGCCACTTGGACCTAGGAGGGATTGAGCCATCGTCACCTTGCCAGACGTGCCCATGACTTAGCGGTATTGTCGGGGAGGACAATAAATGGGGGGGAGTCATTGTTCCTCCATAAAAGGTTCAGGATTAAGTATTGACAGCGATCGGACACCACCAAAGGCTGGCCGATGTTGATGCGTCTCTCGTGAAAGGTTGCGACGCGACGGAGGAGAGGCAGGAGGGAGAACAAGGTAAAATCCCGAAAGTGGAAAAAGGAAGCCTTTTTCGGACGCGTTCTGCAACCAGGATGTATCCAACACGCCAACACGAAGCAATATTTGTACAAAATAACACGAGAAAACAGACAAACACCGTGGTAGTAGGGTGCAACCGCTACAAGTGGGTAAACCGAAGTTCCTGTAAAACCGGAGGGTAAGGAGGCTGATCTCGATTATCGTAATGGAACATGGATTTCAACCTCTACACTCATACCGACGTGCTCCGGAGAGGCTGTTATAGTCTGAAGCAAGTTGACACCGTCGGTAGCATATACTCCTGGAAAACGCGGTCAAACAGATCTCAGCATCCGTCGAATCCCCGACCCACCGGAGTGAATTTGGGGTGGGCGTCCCACGTTATTCACATAGGCAAAACATCGTAATTCCTACACCAGTCCCGGTGTCGGGGAGAGAGATGGGGCGACGGCGGGTCAGCTCCGAAACCCAGAGATTGTAACCTTGGGGACAAACGATGTTCGGAGGATGGGAAGGGAAGGGAAGGGGGGGAGAAGCCATCTCCGAAGGGGACCGACAAAGGGCCACAGGCGATGGAAAAGGACAAAGAAACTCACCTCGAATGAATATCCTTTGAAAGGCTCCTCCGCGGTGATAGCTTCGAACACATCTGTCTCCGAATCCTGGCTTTGCGAAACACCGGTAGCATGCCAAGAGGTGGGCGTTTGGCCCGTCGAGGGTCCACTGCCAGACGTCTTATCCAAATCGATATGCGGCTGAAATAGCAATGGCAGTTCCAGAGTCGCCCTCGCGGTGGGATCAGTCGGTTCTTGCGGGACCGGAGCTGGTGGTGGGCCGGTAGTCATGTACGCCTTGATGTAATCTGCTATCCGTAGCTCCTATACCGAAAGAATGGCATTCAGGACTCCCACGTACGGGTGAAAGGGCGTGAAAAATGGGGATGCTGACTTCGAAGCTCTGATCTCGATGTGCGGGTACAGTAGAGATGCTCGTGAATAAGACGCGTTTTCCTCTCGGGTCACTCATCGCCGCTCAACCTCACAAAAGCAGATCACCAAATGATCATGTCTGCCGGGCGCGCACAGCGGTTAGTCCTTGCGGTGAAGAAAAGGGTTGTTCTGGGGGATTTCACCCACAATGGCGGGAAGGAAGATCAAAGGCGGAAGGCGGGAACGTCCGAACAATCCCACGGTTGCCGACGATCTCGAGCGTCAGTGCCACACATCTCGTCCGAGCAATGGGGTCTCTAAAAATCCGAAACGCGGCTCTTTAAAGCTACCGTTTCATCGTCGTAGAATCACTACTATGCCCACGTTCAATCATATCTACAGTCCCCCCACACCCATCTACATACAAAGCCTTGAATCCAACGAGCACAATCGCCCCACCGACATCGGTTCCCGACACTCGCAACAGGAACCCAACGTTCATCAAGACAACGCCAGGTTCCATACGTTGAAACGTGTTGGACGGCCTTGATCACGTTTGGTGAGGTGTCCACGAAGAACAGGGAGATGACGAAGATCATCCAGTTGCCAGACGGAATCTACCTCTTACAGGTGAAATGCTTCTGAGGACTATGGGATGACATCTGGGAGCGATACGGGCCTGAATGTTGTCATTGGGGCCCGGGGATGCTGATATCTGGTGAGACAACGAACTGATGAGGGGGTGTGATGGTGGGAGAGGCCCGGGAGACTGAAATCCGTAGAGAGGGACACCGTTTGAGAACAATAAGCTATGGAGTATACGGCGGAGGGGGAGTGTCGCCTTCTGCTGCGGGTCTTCGCCAAGGTGAATCGAAAAGGGGATAAATCGCCCGAGTTAGCCGTCCGAGCCCACCGACGAGTCGGCGATCAACATTAGATGCCGAGCAACGAAGCGATGGTATATTCAACGCGTGGCACGCCCTGACGCTGTACTTGGCTAGTTCCACGAACACAACGTCGTCTATCATCTCGTCCTGATCGTGTTACCGAGAAATGAGCATAATAAAGGGGATGGACCGAAGAACTCTTACCCTGACAAGACCTAAAATACCAATAACAAACTCAAATACCATCCTTACGGGGATGATTTCTACCGTGTCCTTGGCGGCGGTGAGGGATTCAAGACCGGCGTTCGACGCCGCGGCTGCTTCCGAGTGGGATTTGATATTGTATGGCATATTCACAACTGCCCACAGTTCAGGGGGGGGTCTTGATGCAGGACGGCAGTCGATGAGGCGTCGAGAGAGCAAGGGAAGGAGAGCGGGCAGTCGAATAGTTGGGCATGAGGGTCGCGCGTAGCCCACATATTGCTACTACAGTTTGGGAAAGTCCGAGCATTCGTTGCCAACTGGCCGCATCACACGCGTAGATGGTCTTGCCAGGTGATGAAGCAGGCGACTGACACACGTCTATACGTGAAGGAAGATGGTGAGGTCGCTGAGCGCCATCTCGGCTCGATCGGACGGACTCAATCTCTCGTGGGCCTACTAACTTTGGAACTGAAGTCGACTCTTGAATTTGGGCTTCACGCGCGGTTGGATGAGGAAATAGGGTGAGCCTTGGGATCCATGCGGGAAACAGCTCACCTACAATCAGCAAGCGACCCTCCGGCACCTCAATACGACGCATAAGTTGAGGAGGAGATCGCCGGGAATGATCTATCAGTGGGGAGATTTAGGTGAGGGCATACTCGGGGCGAGCACGTAGCCTAATCACCTCCAGAGGTATACCCTCGATGTGTGTACCGACCTGATGATTGCGTGATGTGAGTTATGTGGGGAGGCGCAGAGGGATGTCGTGTCTCGGCAGAAAAAGGACTGTGGGCAGGCATGTAATTTGTTCTTTCTATTGGGTGGGGGCTTATAACCGTGCAATTCTCTACCCTGGAACGCAATGTTTTCGTTGCACAACCCGCTGCAACCGTAGAGAAAAGTCAATGAACCAAACCAGGACGAAGTCCGACTCCCGACCGGTCAACCGGTCACACTCGAATTCCACCCTACAGACGATTACCGCTCGATCCCCAATGTTGCCTCCTCTGCTTGGACAGCCGCCCAGATGCGGCGAACCATCTAAACAGAAGTCCTTATGTTAGGCGTGAACCCATTCCGGGCGTGTCCTGAACCGCTCGTTATACACGGGTCACGCGCCAATTCTGTGCTCAGCTCCTCACCGGCCTCTATCAACCCCCTTCCTCGACCTCGCGTTGTGACAATCTTCGGACGCTGGACAATCGGCGATGCAACCTTCAATCTCGATCCTCAGCGGTGAAGCGATGAACACCTCCCTCGAAGCTGGGTAACACGCGCAGAGTCCCAATGACATAGAATGCTCAGTCCCTGGTCCCATAGCGGTGCGCTCCATTTCATCTCCCTCCGCTACCCTTCGCTATCTGTCTACGCAATCTAAATCACGTCGGTGGTTCCTATTAGCGAGCTGAGATCACCCTGGGGCGGATGTTACGGCGTTACCGGTGGAACGGCCGTGAACGACGGTAGCACACCCTTGCATCTGCCCTCACCTTATCCGGAACCTGGGCGGTATACGAATTATACTCCCAATACCGTCAATCCCCATGGGCAGGCCTGGCAACGTTTGATGGGTCGTACCGCGCCACGCGATGAACTTGGATCCCTTATCAAGGCAATGTTCTCGGAGAGGAAGACGAGGGGGTTCCGATCTTCCAACACCCTTTGTGTACGTGCCCAGGGTGTTGTCCAAGTGGTAGGTGCAGTTTGCTGCCAATCTACCAGAAACGGCACGCGCCAGGTGCACTCCCGGGCCAGCACCCGACAAGCGAAAGGGGGGTGTTGGCAGGAGGCGGTAGGAGGGCAATAAACGCCTGTTTGGCTCCCTCGGACTGGAGCCCTATCGCAACGCTACGCACACACCTCAGATGACGGATCGCCAAAAACTTGCATATTTATAAATACAGGAGTAACTATTCTCGAAAGGTAGACGATCTGATAAGAAACCGTACTTTCAATCGTCTCTGGCACACAATGATAAGGAAAACAACGAATTCTCTGAGACGTGAGGACATCATAACCAAGATCACCGTCCAACTCACACGACACGAAGGCGCATGATCTTGAGGAAATGATTGGCACGATACGGAAGCGGGCTGCCCCATAATCCGTAACGGAGGAACAGACGGCCCACTATCGGACAAAATCCATCCTGGTGTCTGGGAGGGAAACTGAGGTAATCCAGAATCGGGGATTCTCCACCGCAGGAATCGAATCACAGAGTCACCAACGCGCCGACTGGAATAGAGGCGATTTAGGAGACGAGAGGGGAAGGGTAGTGGGGTACAATACCGAGAAGGGATTGTGTTATGTGCAACTGCGCGTACCCACCCATGAGAGGGGGCTTGGGTGGAACGTCTACATAACCGAGAACCCCCACGAAATCTCAAGGACTTGAGATACTCAGAAACTAGTTTCTCCCTGTCACCATGTTCACCGCATCATCGCACATACGCGTGCATCCGGCCACCACCTTGACCACTTCGATCCCACCACGACAGCGAGGAACAGGGAAGTGCGGGGGACCGAGGGACAGCCTAGCTCTTCCGGGGGAGATGAGTTCGTTGAAGGATCGAGGAGAGTCATTCTCAAGCTGGCGACATACCATAGAGGGTTCTCCCCTGACCGCGGGACGATCATTAGAATACTCTTCTTGTTACGCGTATGCTCATACCCAGTGTCGGGCTGACTCGGAACAGCTGCGTGAACCTCACGCACCCCCAGCCTGAGATTCGTCATCAGTGCCGTCGACTTCCAACGAATTCCGACAATCCATGGAACGGGACGGGCAACATGGAGAGAGTGCGTGAGTGGCGGGCGGGACAGCTGAAAAAATCCAGGAAGGACTTGTTCCACCGTTCAACGTGGGATTCTGAGGTGGAGGGCCGCGGTGAACGAACGGGTGTTTTCGGGTCGGCGGAATGCATGATTTGGAGACGCAGGCAATGCGCTTTCAGTGAGCGTAGGTTGTCGACAACGGGATCAAAGACTTCCGGCGGGAGGGAACACAGCGCTGTGGTTTCTATCAGAACGGGGGCCGGGATGAGACAGCTAGCTCCCCCGTCCACTCAAACGAAGAGCAATGCCCGAAGGGATTCGTTCCGTACGGCCCAGACGGACGATACTCAATCCCGACCCGAAGTTCTATAATTTCAGCATCAGTCTGATGAAAGTCACGGAACGCCGTGTTCTCGCACGTAGTTAGCCATGGCCCTTTGACCATTTGTATTTCTTTGTTTGTTCCTTTGTTCGTACCATGGCCACGTCTATTTTTATCCTAGGGTATACTAGTATATATAGTGTAGCTAAGTAGAGCGAACCCCTCGTCGGATTGTAGCCGCTTGGGGTTCACGTCCATTGGAATCGCTTATCTTTTTCCTCTCGAATTCCAACACAGTCGGAGGAGCGAGAAATAGTGCGAGGCAGCGTCCACAAAAACGGACCAGGATCATTCCGTTGGACGGATCTTTTGGGTGTGGAGTTGGTCGTCGGCGGCGGGTGGATCGGTACACGGATCTTCCCGGCGTTCCAGCTTCCCGGATACGTTCGGTGTGTGCCAGAGCGCATTGAGAGACCAGCTCTTATCAGTCAGGACAATCGAGGGACAAACTAGGAGCAGCTTCCTATCGTGAATTGAAGTTCGATTGCACCGCTGTACGGAGCGTGCACCATATTACCGTGTCCTTCTCCATAAAACCCTACCCCTTTCAGAGGTCTGTCCGTTTCTCAGTTCTCCGGTGTCACCAAAGAAACTTGCAGGGTACCGCTTTCAGTGAACGGTTCGTTTGAGGCTCTTGGGTGGCCAACTTTCTGAACCTCGGACTCCTGCAGGATTGCGACGATCTTGAGCAAGGCCGAAGTGAAGCTGTGCCGTTCCCTCAGAGAATCTATCAGACCGGAAGTAGTTCAAGCAGGGAACATGAAAGAAGTGGGTCTGAACTCAGGGTCGAAGTGGGATCGGCCGAACGCGTCGGAACACGGCGACAAGTACGGTACCGGTGTTGACACTCGCCCAAAGCACTCCGCGCGTGTGAGGGACTGATATGGCAAACGATAACTTGGGTAGAGGGCCGATGTCGCGGTGCGGACCTCCTCGTGGAGGTATCCCGCCAGTCGGCGCGCCGGCATGGAATCAGATCAAAGCCACGAGGTCAATCACCCACTATCGTACCACCATCTGCGCCGATCCATCCAACATCGACATGGACGACATACGAAATTCACTCTCCAAAACGAAGAAGAAGTTCAAGCATCGACTGCTAGGGAGAAAACACAAACAGGACGGAGCGGAGTCTACCCTCGACGGGGACTCGGAGAGGGCTGATTCAACGAGTTTGTCCCCGCAACAAGAGCCCCACGTCGTAACGGACCAAAGTTACGACCGAGAAGAGAATAGAGCCGACGTCACAGTAGCCGGAGGGCGAGCTACTTCGATGGATCGATCCCCTCAGCCAGATGGGGCGGAATCTGTGCCGGCGCATGGAAACGATAACGGTCAAGAAGGGGGAGAGGCAGACATCGATGGAGGGGAAACTAGCCAGAGGGGTTCGCGCCTACACTCAGACGTTAAAGTTGCAGTAGGAAGTGGGCACGATGGAGAACTCGAGGGAGTCTCTCTCTCTCCATCCACTTCTTCGATCCCGCACGGTGGAAAGCCCGACGGTATGTAAACGTGGTCGTTTTCGTGACCGCCTCTGATCATTCTTTCTGACAATGCAGACATTGAACATGGGCGAGAAGTTGTTCGCCCCGACGAAACCCCAGAACCGAGCCCCGCCGCGGATAAGAAGGATCTGAACTGCAAATCTACCGTGTCCGCCACGACCGAACTGCTCCGTGGGGTGACAGACTCCACAGCTGCTTTCGGTCCTCTCAAATCTCTCGCGAGATCTCTCTGCTTCATTCTTGACAATTGCGAAGTATGCCCTCCTTCGCGCGTACTCGATTTGTGATACTCACGTTCGTTGTAGCAAACGGAGGTGAACGAAAATGCCATAGAACTATTGGCACCCAGAGTCAAAATGCTTTCCGAGTCGCTCTCCGCACCTATCCCTCCCGGTGACATTAATGAGGAGGAGAAGACAACCAAGCTAGAACAGTGAGCTCACATTCTCCGAGATCGAGAGCCGAGTCTGACGCACGAGGATTTCCAGGGAATTGAAAGAGATTGGTCAAGCTATAGACCCGATGATGAACCAGAAGGATCTCGCGCTTTTCCTCCAATCGCCCGAGAATGCCCAGAAGGTTAACGGTCTGGTGCAAGATATTCGCTATGCCTTAATGGACTATCAGGTTTGCTCTCCCAAAAGCCTTGCTCTCATTATAGCTGACATATCCCCAGACATCGTTGCAACACGATATCTACGACGAGGGCTGTCAGAAGATTGTGAGTCTCACTCCCTTACGGTCCTACCCCTCGTAATAACCTGCAAACAGGGAGATATGGATCACCATCGTCTGGAAAAGATGCATCACGCCGCCGACGCTGGGTACCGTTCCGGGAACAGGCAAGGGTGCCTGAGGGGAACTAGGATGGATCTACTTCTGCAGCTCGAACGCTGGCTCAATGACGAACGAGACCACCGGGTGTTCTGGCTGAATGGACTTGCGGGGACCGGGAAGTCCACCATCGCCCAGACGTTCGCCGAGATCAGCTTCGCGGATGGGAAGCTTGGCGCGAGCTTCTTCTGTTCGCGAGATTTCGAGGATAGAAGTAATCTTCAAGCAATCCTTCCAACTCTTGCCTTTCAGCTTGCCTATCGGTATCTCCCATTCGGAGAGCGGTTGGTCCAAGTCTTGAGGGCCAATCCTGATGTTGGACGGGAATCTCTTTGTTCACAAATGGAGAGGATTATTGTTGGCCCGTTGAAAGCCTCCCGCATCCGGACCCTTATCATCATTGACGCCCTCGACGAATGCAAGGATGAAGAACCTGCCTCTGCCATTCTTTCCGTGCTCTCCCGCTATGCGGACAAGATCCCTAACATCAAGTTCTTTATCACTGGTCGTCCAGAGCCTCGGATCCGCTCCGGGTTTCGCCTCAAGTCACTCCAGCCCATCACAGAAGTCCTTAGGCTGCACGATATCAAACGTTCCTTGGTGGATAGGGATATTGAGCTGTTCTTCAGGACTCAGTTGACCAACATCGCCAAAACCCGAAGTGACTGTGATTTTTCCCAAGATTGGCCAAGCACATCAGACATCAATATCCTTTGCAAAAAGGCAGCAGGGCTCTTCATCTATGCTTCAACAGTCATCAAATTTGTTGCATTCAAGAGCCGCACACCTGCTGAACAGCTGGGCCGGATCATCTCTCTCCCACAAAGCACTGCCCATGAAGGAAGGTCTGGGATTGACCTCCTTTACACCCAGGTTCTGGAGCAAGTGGTTGATGAAGTGGATGCAGATGTTGAAGAAGTCTATTCCCAATTCAGGACTGTGGTTGGGGCAGTCTTACTTGTGCTTAACCCTCTTCCTGCAAGGGCACTCTCAGACCTTCTGAGGACTCCTGCCCTCCCCACCCTCCGCCCTCTCCACTCTCTCCTCCTCATCCCTGAGAATACAGAAGATCCTGTTCGAGCCTTCCACAAGTCATTTCCTGACTTCCTCATGGATTCATCCCGATGCAAAGATCCACAGTTCCTTATAGAGCCTACATTTCATCATGCAGAAATCCTCCTTTCATGCCTCAGGCTCATGGGGGAAAGGCTCAAGAGGAATATCTGTAACCTGGAGGACTATGCTGTTCTCAGTGAGATTGAAGATATCTCTGCTTACAAGAAGGAGTACATTGGGGATGCTTTAGAGTATGCATGCAGATTCTGGACAAAGCACCTCCTGGGGGTCCCTGTTGACAGCTCACATGTTGAGGAGGTGCAGAAAGCAATTGACAAGTTCTTTAAAACACATTTGCTGTATTGGATAGAAGTCCTTGCCCTCACAGGGAACCTTGGCGCTGGGGTTTATGCTATGAATGATGTTGAGCAATGGTATGCTTTGGTGAGTGCTGTAGAGGCTGACTGCTGAGACTTGTATTGATTTTCCTTATTCAGTCAGGTGTTTCATGCATGTGGACAAATGACATCCAGAGGATCCTTTTGGAACATTTTAATACAATCTCCAACTCTCCCTCCCACCTATATCATTCTGCCCTCCCACTTTCTCCTTCTTCATCTTGGCTATATGAGTGCTACATTGCAGAGCTCTCACAGGAGGTTAGGGTAGTTGAGGGACTCCCAGTAAAATGGGGAATGTGTTCCCGCACAATTCTGTTGAATGAGTTTATATATACTCTCTCATGCTGGAATAATGCTGTTGCAGTTGGATCTTCACAAAGGGATATCATTATCTTTGATGCAATCACAGGCAGCCAGACAGCTGTCCTCCCTGGGCATACAGATTGGGTACACTCTCTCACCTTCTCATCAGATGGGACATCACTTGTATCTGGAAGTTTAGACAAGACTGTCAAGCTCTGGGATATGCAGACTGGTGGTGTTGTCAAGACACTACATGGCCATACTAAAATGGTTAGGTCTGTTTCCATCTCAGCAGACAGTACTACAATTGCTTCAGGATCTGAGGACAGGACAATTCGTTTGTGGAACATTCAGGTGGGGGAGTGCTATCAAATCATAGAGAAACAGGATGTACCATACTATATCAGCTTTTCTCCAAAAAACCCCCAAACCCTCATATCTGCATCTGACACAACTGTTCAGCAGTGGGACATTGATGGCCACAAAGTTGGACCTACATATGGTGGAGGTCAATTTGCTTTTTCCCAAGATGGCACCCAGCTTGTTTTATGTATAGGATGTGATGTCACAGTTCAAAACATCAATTCTGGAGTGGCTATGGCTAAATTTAATGCAGCCCGCAGCAGTTCTAATCCCTGTTGTTTTTCTCCTGATGGCAGACTGGTGGCTATTGGTGATGATGAGAAATTCCATCTTTGGGACATCACTGGCTCACACCCTCACCTTGTTGAAACCTTCATTGGCCATACTGACTACATTACCTCCCTTGCATTTTCCTCCCCCTCCAACCTCATTTCAGCATCCCATGACAGATCAGCCAAGTTCTGGCAGATTGGAGCCTCATCAACAGACCCAGTTGTGACTGATCCAAAATCCACACCCCTCACTTCAGCTCCAACTAGGTCTCTTACTCTGAAAGCAAAAAACAGACCCATTATTCCAAGTGGTTTGCCAGATGGAGTGATCAAGACCTGGGGTATCTTAGCTGGCTGTAGCAAGAGATCTCCCCAGATTCCAGCTCAAGGCTCTCATACCAGCAACATCCAGCCAATTGACAACAAATTGATCTTTGTTTGGTATGCAAATGGGAAGATCAACATCTGGGATGCTGAGAATGGGAAACTCCTCCAAACAATAAATGTGCCTAGAGGTGAGGTTACAGACCTCAAGGTATCAGGGAATGGATCCAAGGTCTTCTGTCTGTGTGGAGAATTCATTTGTGCATGGGATATCTGGACAAATAAGGCTGTGGGTAAAGTGAAGTTGATTCTTCCAGTGAGAGGAGTCTATGCAATAGATGGCTCAAAAATCTGGGCTACTGATGCATCAGGGCCTCATGGGTGGGACTTTGGGACACCAGCTTTCTCCTTTTTCCAGTTGTACACTGGACCCCCAGATATCACTCTCAATGATACCAAGATATGGAAAAGATACATGTTCAGGATGCAGGATGTGGTTACTGGGAAAGTGGTTTTCCAGGTACCTGAGAGGTTTGGAGGGGCAGTTCATGTACAGTTTGGTGGCCAATATCTGGTTGCTTCTTTTATGTCAAAGGAGGTATTGGTTCTTGACCTCAGCCACACTCCTCTAGTATAGGTCTATAGGGCATGTATCTCCTTCACTTATGCCTCAAATTCTATATACTGAATATTTGATTGCTTGACAAGTGCAGTGGTCAAACCTATGCTATGCAACCAGCAAATGGGTATGAGCAGGTTTTCTGTACAATGTGTATATGTAACACCCCATAGAGGGGAGATATACATTTGTGGTAATGGATCTAGGATAAAAAGACCTTGAGCAAAAAACAGAAAATAAAATTTACATGGAAATATTCAACAAACAGAGACAATGAGATAATACAAGGGTGAGATACCTATTAACATGATAAAAATTAGATAATGCTTAAGCCCTCCCAAAAGTGGCTAAGGAAATCTTGGCCTGTCGAAAACTGTCAATCTTCATCCTAAGAGGACCACATGAGTAGACTTCTGGATGTTGTAAGTATGCCCAACACCAACAACAAATGTCCAGTCAAGTCAAACCACTTAAGAGCCTCAATGGTGAAGGGATCTGAGATATATGTTAATGCACACAGAGCACTCTGGACTGGCTTGTCCTGGTTTCGACCACCCTGGTGGCCAAGTCAAAGCAATGCTCCAGGAACATGAGGATGTCAATGCAATATCCAGACCATGGGGTCAGCCCAATGACGGAATGACATGACAGGGGGAGTTTCCACCATGGTATGGAAGTGTCATGCTATCATCCTAGTCATCTTCCTATGTTGGTATCGACTCCGTTGTGTCAACATCACACGCGTCTCGGTTTGATCACATCAGTTCAGCCACTACTTCCCGAGAATATGGGGTGAAGAGTGGGAACCGAGGCAGCGGGGCCAGCATAAATCATACATTGAACACCGGTGTAGCCGTTGTCGGAGAGTTTCAAATGGGGGGAAGGGAGATCGACGTCTTCTCCAGTGGCAGCGTCGGCATATTGAACAAGCTGCGAAGGAGTTTTGTGGACGTTTTACTGAGACCCTCCTTGATATCTTCCTGAAGGCCGACGACGAACACTGGAGTCACAGCGGAGGATAATCCAGCCTAGGATTTCGCTAATTTGGTCCCATGTGCCGCATGAACTCTCCGCTCACAAACATTGGAGGAGTCATTCAGGTCCTAATCGTGCTTCTCTGTGAAGTCATTGCCGTGTTTTTCCGCCTCCCTCCTCTTGTAACTCTGCATGGGTAGGCATAGCCCAACTTGTGACGGATGGAAAATATTACGCCAAAGCCCAATTCAATGCTTCCTCGATCCCAGAACGGGTTGATCCTGTCTGCATGACCTAAATCCAAAGAAGGCACCTGCATGTTAGCTTGCTTTGTCGTCGTCACTCATGGAGGGGGGTGGCGGGAGAAGAAGAGGAGAGGGTGCGGCACATATCCAATACGCTCAGTTTGGTGTCCTGGCGTCAACGACACGTGGGCCTTGTGCGTTCGGGTCGAGTACCATTACTGTGAACCACGCGAACTGCGGCAGAGGTAGGGGCCGGGGAAAGTTACGTGCTCCGGAGCAGATGTCATCGAAGTGCTCAAAGCCTCAGGTAGAAGCAGGTAGATGATCGCGGTCGGGCGCCTACCGTGCCGTGTTGTGGAGTTCAAGGTCACGTCGAGAGGGAACCAAGAAATAGGATGCTGTACATTTTGTAGAAGGGAGCGGTATAGTATATATATGTACATTACGGAGGCTTCGACGATGAAGAGTAGGGATAAAGGGAAACACCATCACAAAACGTGGTGGGCACTTATTTGACGCTTATTCGATGCTTATACTCGCTTATGTTCACTTATTCTCATTATATAATCTAGGTCCAGTTTTTGACAGTTTAGAAGGGTCCGAATGGCAGGTGCCTAGTGACAATAAGATCAAATAAGCGGCATAAGCAAAATAAGTGCCCTCCACATTTTCTGATGACTACATTGTATCGGGCTGTCGAATGGAACTAGGGGAGACAAAGGCATAGGCATATGGCATAGGTGAGGATGAGAATCATATGGAAAAAACGGAGCATATGTGACCGGAATTAACGATAGCAATGAAGAAAACACGTATCAGGGAGGAGGAAAAAACAGAAATACGACAAAAATAAACGCGGGATGGGGGTGTCTCTTAGGTCTTCATGTGGCGGCAAGGTGGGAAATTTCGTCTTCGAGGCCCACCGCCAAAAACGGTTGCGGGGAGAATAATGCATCCAAGCTTACAGCCCATTCCAATGATCCAGGGCCAAGGCTACCCCGGACGAGTAGCCATAGGATGGAGGAGACGAAAACGAAGAAAAGCAATCCCAAGATGACGGGAACGTCCTCGCAGTCCCTAAAGAACCGAATGACGCGCCATCTGATGGCACGGAGTCGTTGGACGGGCTGGCTGACTTCTTCTGAAAACAGGCATACAATAGTCAGACGCCGAGCTCAAATATGGACCAAACGAGAATATTACCTATAAGCCTGATAGCGCCTTCGGTGTCTTTGAGGCATTCGATCGCGATGGGAGACAACGAATACGACAATCTATCATTCTCCAAGGATCGATCGGCTAACGAGGTTAACATGAAGGGCAAGGACAAGGCGGGAGGGTCAAAGCTAAATGACAGAAGCCAAGGACGATCTTACTCACCATGCATCGATCAATTCCCCACATGTTCTCGATCCTCGTGAAGTTCAGACACCCGTTGGGTTCGAGGGGGACGTTTGCCTCCAATTCTCCATCTTCGCAATCCAGTCGATCGAATTGAGAGTACCACTTGACGCGAATAAACCTTCAAACCCGAACGCGAAGACGCGAAGTTGCGAGTCAGATGACGACCTGGCAGCAATCTGAGAGATCTCGAGAGGAATTTGACATCACCCAGAGGGTCGTGCAAGGCCCACCCAGGCAGCTTCTCCTCATCCCACCACCTCCTCACAGCCCTCCTCCAATACTTCGGACTGAATTGCCCGGGTCCGTAAACCGTCGGCCACTCCCTCTCCTTCAAGCTCCAAATGCTCGGCAGGCGTCTTGGTAAAAACCGTGATTGCCACCTGGACCTGGGAGGGATTGAGCCATCGCCACCTTGCCAGATGTGACCATGGCTTGGCGGTATTGTCGGGGAGGACAATAAGTGGGGGAGTCATTGTTCCCCCATAAACGGCTCAGGAGTAAATATTGGTAGCGATCAGACACCGTCAAAGGCTGGTCGATGTTGACGAGTCTCTCGTGAAATGTTGCGACGCGACGGAGGAGAGGGAGGAGGGAGAACAAGGTAACATCCCGAGAGGGGAAAAGGGCTTCCTTTTCAGACGCGTCCTGCAACCAGGATGCATTCAACACAAAGCAACGTTTGTACAACATATGACGAGGAAACAGACAAACACCGTAGAGATACATTATCGAAGCAGAGGCTGTACAGCGGTAGTGGGGTGCAGCCGCTGTAAGTGGGCAAACCGAAGTTTCTGTAAAACCGGAGGGTAATGGGACTGATCTCAATCATCGTAATGGAACGTGGAGCTGAGCCTCTACACTCATATCGGCGTGCTCTGGAGAGGCTGTTATAGTCTGAAGCAAGTTGACACCGTCGGTAGCATATATTCCTGGAAAACGCGGTCAAACAGATCTCAGCATCCGTCGAATCACCCGACCCACCGGAGTAAACTTGGGGTGGGCGTCCCACGTTATTCGCATAGGCAAAACATCGTAATTCCTACACCAGTCCCGGTGTCGGGGAGAGATATGGGGCGACGGCGGGTCAGTTCCGAAACCCAGATATTGTAACCTTGGGGACAAACGACGTTCGAAGGATGGGAAGGGAAGGGGGGGAGGGGAGAAATCATCTCCGAAGGGGACCGACAAAGGGCCACAGGCGATGTAAAAGGACAAAGAAACTCACCTCGAATGAATATCCTTTGAAAGGCTCCTCCGCGGTGATAGCTTCGAACACATCTGCCTCCGAATCCTGGCTTTGCGAAACACCGGTAGCGTACGAAGTGGTGGGCGTTTGGTCCGTAGAGGGTCCACTGCCAGACGTCTTATCCAAATCGATATGCGGCTGAAATAGTAATGGGATCCGTCGGTTATTGCGGGACCGGAGCTGGTGGTTGGCCGGTAGTCATGTACGCCTTGATGTAATCTGCTATCCGTAATTCCTATACCGAAAGAATGGCGTTCAGGACTTCCACGTACGGGTCAAAGGACGTAGAAAAGGGGGATGCTGACTTCGAAGCTCTGATCTCGATGTGCGGGTACAGTAGAGATGCTCGTGAATAAGACGCGTTTTCCTCTCGGGTCACTCATCGCCGCTCAACCTTACGAAAGCAGATCACCAAATGATCATGTCTGCCGGGCGTGCACAGCGGTTAGTCCTTGCGGTGAAGAAAAGGGTTGTTCTGGGGGATTTCACCCACAACGGCGGGAAGGAAGATCAAAGGCGGAAGGCGGGAACGTCCGAATAGTCCCACGGTTGCCGACGATCTCGAGCGTCAGCGCCACACATCCCGTCCGAGCAATGGGGTCTCTAGAAATCTATGCCGTTCAAAGTGCACAAAAAAGAATTTCGTTCGCACGGCGAAATCCCTTCGCACGAAACTTACCGCTTCGCACGGGGCTTACCGCTTCGCACGAAACTCACTGATCTCTTCGCACGAAACTCG
>Ga0307513_10000678_pt1 | contig 48844 bp, 84 predicted proteins | sample 15_EM_MG_FD_202174 | JGI IMG/M metagenome (GOLD analysis project Ga0307513, IMG submission 202174) | Populus trichocarpa ectomycorrhiza microbial communities from riparian zone in the Pacific Northwest, United States - 15_EM | ecosystem: Host-associated > Plants > Roots > Unclassified | place... | reverse complement strand
GGCTGGTGGCTCACATCGAGCCGTTGCGGGCCGCACAGGGCGCCAGGGCGACGGAGGACGCCGTCAAGGGCGCCATCGAATGGGCCGAGACCAAACCGCGCACGGACGTGCACGAGGCGATCGCCGCTGCTCACGCCCGAGCCAAAGCCGAATCCGTCCGGGCACTACTCGAGGAGGCCGACGCTCTGGCCTCGAGGGCTCACGCGCTCGCCCCGTGGCGGGAAGCACCCACGCGGATCGAGTGGGCCCCCTGCCGGTGCGGAGCCACGGGCACCATCCACGACTTCGGCGACCTCAGAAAATGCTGGCACTGCGGACGGACGTTCGACGAGCTGCACTGGGCCGCCCTGGTGAAGGTCATGGCCCACCGGTTCAGCGACCAGGAGGAACGGCTCAATGGCACGTCTACCCAGCGGTGACTACCTCATCCAAGGTCTCGCTAACGGCGACGTCTTCGTCTTCGAGGACCACACCGAACGCCAGATCGCCCGCTTCGATCCCACCGACCGAGACCAGCTCGTCAACGGCCTGGCCGCCATCAGCGCCAGCGACCTCAGCGGCGAGGACAAGCGGTTGGCGCTCTTCTGGTCCGGCTACTTCTACGCCCACGCCGCCCACGACCAGGAAGGACAGACGGCATGAGCTACCCCCGGCAAAGAAGCTGGACCGACACCGACGGCGACGAACTCACCGTTGCGACGCTGACCGACACGGTGGAACTGGATATCGCCCAGCACACCAATCACTGCATGAGCACGGTCACCTTGGATCGGGCCGCAGCCGCCGAGCTGGCCAAGCTCCTCACGGACTGGCTTGGCTTCGCTCTGATGCGACCGATCACGCAGGCCGAGGAGGACGTCGACACGGCAGCGTGGGCTCCAGCGCCGACCCTCAGTCCGCCCACGCTGCCCGGCACACCACCGACGGACTTCGACGGATGAGCGACGCCCTGCCCGAGATCAGCGAGACCTGCCGGTGCGGGTCCTCCACCAAGCTCGTCGGCGACCTCGCCACCGACGACCGGCTGAAGGCGTGGCGGGACGGCCACCGGTGCATGAGCGCCGACGAGGTCCGGTTCCGGGACGTGCCCGAGCGGACCGGCGCCGGTGCGGCGGTGACCGGGTTCGCGCCACGCTGGGACCACGACATCAACCCGCCGCTACGGTGAACGGCATGGACAGTGAGGCAACGCCAGCCGAGGAGTACCGGGTGTTCGTCAAGCCGGACATCTGGGACGAGATCGGCGAGGAGGGTGCGCGCAACCTCTGGGCCGAAACCTGCATCGCAGATGGCGGCACTCCCGTCCCCGGCGCGCCGCTCTGGATCGAGCCCCTGGAGCCGATCGTCGCTGGGCGCCCAAGCCTTGGACGCACTGTGATCGGGCAAGCCACCCGAAGGCAAAGCGGGAGTCCAAGGTGACGCTGAGCGAGTTTCTGCGCGAGCAGCTCGACGCCGACGAGCGGGTGGCAAACCGCGCCTGCGTGGACGCCATGAATGAGATCGTCAGCGGTCGATGGGAGGTCAGCGCGCACACAGACACTCCGAGCTGCGTAGCTGACGACGAGGGCCGAATGATCGTCGATTCGGCAACGTCCTACCCGCAGTACGAGCAAGGCGTGCTTGCTCACGTCGCCGCCTGGGATCCGGCCCGCGCGCTGGCCGAGGTGAAGGCCAAGCGGGCCATCCTCGACGCCCACGATCGACGGCGGCACCACTGCCCGCTCCCGATCATCCAGAGCGCCGTCGGCCAGCTCTGGGACCTTGATGACGATGACGCTGCACCAGCGTGCTGGACCGTGCTGCTGCTCGCCCAGCCCTACGCCGACCGCGATGGCTGGCAACCCGATTGGAGCGTGGACTGATGGGCGACGAGGCGATCTCGGTCGTGAAGAGCACCAGCTACGTCCAGGTCAGCGACGAGGTGCTGATGGACGCTGGCCTCATCCCGGACACCCGGCCGCCGCTGCCGTGGCGCACCCGCCTGCGCTACCGGTGGAAGGCCGCCGTTCACCGGGCACGCACCCGGCTGGGCGAGATCGTCGCTGGACGCCGGTTCGACGACGACTAGCCGAAATCCTTCCGGATCAGCGCCACCAGCTCATCCCGCGACAGATCCGGCAGACCCCACGCGGCCCGCGTCTTCGCCAGTTCCTCCGGGGTCGGTGCATAGGGCAGGGTCGCCGCCTCATGCACCCACTCAGGATTGCTCGGCCACCACACGAACAACCACCAGCCCGACGCCGTCCGCCCCTCAGCGGACACCCACCCGTGCTCCCAATCGCCCCGGATCCACGCCCACACCAACCGCTGCGGCCCATCGTTGGGGCGGCTGACCCACTCCAGCCACTCCCCATCCGGATAGTCAGGCACACCAGCGGGCCGCGCCGGTGGACCACCCGGGTGATCCCATAACTCCCGTTCCATGTACCCGATCGTAGGCATGCGGCTACGGTGCGGTGCATGGGGCGTCGGACACTGCTGTTGGTGGCATCGGTGCTCATCGCCGCCGTCGGCGTGGGGTTGATCGCCCTCTACGTCAAGGGCGCCGACCAGCGCGCTACCAAGGCGGCGAGCGCACGATACGGGCCACCACCGACAGTGGAGCCCCTACCGGCCAGCCCGACGCCCAGCGCTGGGCATCCTGATGTGGCGCACCTGGGGCTGAGCATCGAGGTCGGTGACCCTGGCCGGGTGTGGGCGCTGCTCGGGCCCGGGGACCTGGTGGCCATCTACTCGACCAGCAAGGACGGCAAGAGCGTGCAGGTGATCGCCAGCATCAAGGTCATCGCCGTCGGCGCTAGGCGGTCCGTGCGGTCCACTGTTACCGACACGGCCATCCCGTCCACGATCATGACCTTGGACGCTGACGACGGGCAGGCCAGGAAGATCCTTCAGGCCCAGGCCGGCGGCACGCTGACGATGGCCGTGCTCGGGAAGGACCCGAGCGGGTGATGGCACCATGAACTGATGAAGCCTTACTTCGTGGGCGCAGGCATCCTGATCGGGCTCATCGGCCTAGCTCGGCTGGCGTTCGGGTGACGCTCACCAGCGCCGAAGCGGCCGAGGCGCTGGACATTGAGGCGACCGGGCTACGCGGACTCGTGCACCGTGGCCGGCTCGCCCCCATCAGGTCCGGCGCCAAGCCGCTGACCTTCTGGGCCAAGGACGTCTACGACCTGCAGGTGGAGCGCAGGACCAAGGCCGAGGTGGCGTGGCAGGAGGCGCTGTGGGCCGAATACGACCGCGTTCTTGCTGGTCACGGATAGTTAATGCAACGATGACCCCACATCAACGCTGCCCGCTACCATGAACCCGAGGGTCGGAAGCACACCACCTAAGCAGTGGAGATCGGGTTCGAGTCCTGTTCTGGCAGCAACGGGCGGCTAAGCCGGGATGGTGCAACCCAGTACGGCTAGCCGCGAGCACGACTGGGGGCCCTCGCCCTGAGGTGGTGATCGTGTGCCACGCCGGGCCAGCAAGGGATCAGACCCACTCCTCACCACCACCGAGTGGCGCGTCACCATCCGGCAGCACCACATCCGCGCTGGCCTACCCTGCGCACGGTGTGGCAGGGCCATCCAGTACGGCGCACCCCGCTACCTGCCTGGCACCAGGCGCGTCAACCCCCGGTCGCTCGTCGTCGGGCACATCGTCGAGCGCGACCAGGCCAAGCGGCTCGGGTGGACAGACCAGCAGATCAACGCACTGTCGAACACGCAGGCCGAGTGCGCTCGGTGCAGTGACCGATCGGGTGCGATCTACGGCAACCGCAAGCGCGGACGAGTGCGCGCGGTGAGATCCGTTCTCAAGACCACGCGCGCGTGGTGAACGCGCTGATGAGAACCATTCGCGCATAAGGAAGCATCGTCGCAGGTCAGGGCAGGGGTAGGGGGGCGGGGCGTCGACGCAATCGACGACCTCCCCGACCCCGCCTCTGTCGCCATTTCTCTCCCCGCGGTGCGGTCGGCGCGTCTGGCATGTTCCCGACCTCTGTGACGGGGAGTGACCGGGAGGTGAGTTCCCGGTGGCCGGTACGCGGATGCGGTGCCCGAACCCGAAGAAGAACCCGAAGTGCGTGAAGCGGTTCACGCGACCGAAGGGCTCGTCGCGCTTGTACTGCGAGGTGTGTGCCCCGCCGAAGCTGCGGGCTAAGCGCCCGGCGGCCGGCGGGACGGTGACGGGACTCCCGGGGGTCGGCCAGGGTGCGCCGGAGGTCGAGCGCGCGCCTGGTCCGCTGGAGATGGCGGCGCGGGCCGAGCTGGCGTCAGTGGGCCGCGAGGGTTCGATGGCCGGCGCGGTGGCCGTGCACCTGGCGCAGCTGATGGACGGCGGTGGCCATACCGGGTCGCAGACGGCCTCACTGTCGCGGGAGCTGCGAGCGAGCCTTGCCGATGCGGTGGCCGGCGCGATGCCGGTCGGCGATTGGCTGGATGAGCTGCAGCAGGCTCGCCAGGCCCGGATCGACCGGTCTGCGTGAGCCTGACCCTGGCCGAGGATCGGCTGCTTGGCCACGACGACGTCCGGGTTCCGCCGATGCACATCTGGACGCCGCCGCGGACGGGCTCCGCCGCGGGCGAGGTCATCGACTTCATGACCAGGTTCGGCCGGTCCCCGGACGCCGAGCAGCGCCTGGCCCTGGACTGCCTGCATAGCGAGAGCTCACCGGGCAGGTGGGCTGCGTACACGGTCGCGATGGTGGAGGCCCGCCAGCAGGGCAAGACGGGCGCGGTGATGCTGCCGTCGGCGATGGCGGATCTGTGGCTGTTCGGCCGCCGCCTGGTGGTGTGGACCGCGCACCTGCAGTCGACGGCAGACAAGACGTTCGCGGACCTGCAGCAGTTGATCGAGGGCTGCTCGGATCTGTCCCGCCGGGTGCAGTCGATCACGTCTGGCAACGGCAACCACACGGTGACCCTGATCACCGGGGCGATGCTGCAGTTCATCGCCCGGTCGGGGAAGGCCGGCCGCGGGTTCGCCGAGGTCGACAGCCTGACCCTGGATGAGGCCCAGGCGCTGAAGCAGATGCACCTTGGTGCACTGCTGCCGACGACGGCGGCCGCGGACGATCCGATCGTGCGGATGGCCGGTTCGGCGGGCGCCGCGGATGCCGAGGTGTGGATCGAGGTTCGCGACCGCGGCCGGGCCGGCTCGGAGGATCCGGACAAGGGCGATCCGACGCTGGCGTATATCGAGTGGGGTGCCCGGTTCGAGAAGTGCAGGCTGCGCAACTGCCAGCACGGCAAGGGGACGCCGGGCTGCCAGCTGGACAACCCGGTGCGCCGGCAAGAGGCGAACCACACGATGCGCTCGACGCTGGTCCCGGACGGGCGCAACAGCCCGAACACGATCGAGGCGTTCCGGCAGTCGATGGGCGCCGAGGAGTTCGCCCGGGAGATCCTGACGTGGTGGGGTGACGGCCCCGGCGGGACGGCACCCAAGCCGATCCCGAAGGAACTGTGGGAAGAGCGCGAGGACGAGTCTTCTCTGATCGTCGGGTCGATCGCCATCGGCATCGAGATCCCGCCGTCCAGAGCATCCGCCTCGGTCGGCGTGGCCGGCTTCCGGGGCGATGGGCGGGCACATCTCGAGCTGGCCCGCACCGATGCTGGTGTGGACTGGGTGGTCGCGCAGGTCGCGAAGATGGTCGCCGAGCAGGACCTGTTCGAGATCCAGGACGGGAAGGTCGCCCGGCCGGCGATTGTCGGCGACAAGCTCGCGCTGGGGCCACTGATGCCCGCTTTCGCTGCCGTTGGCATCGTCCCGGTGCTGCTGGGCACCGCGGAGCTGGTCGAGGCGTGCGGCGGACTGCAGGACGACTTCGAGAACGACAAGGTCCGCCACATCGGCCAGCAGGAACTCACGGACATGCTCGACGCCGCGGTGAAGCGCGACGTCGGTGACGGCGGGTGGCTGTGGGGCAAGCGCCTGTCGGCCGCTGCGGGTGTGGACATCTCCGGCATCCCCGCGATCACCAACGCCAACTGGGCGCTCTCGCACCACCGGGCGCAGCCCTTCTTCGGCGCACGACGGTAGGAGCTCTTCATGACCGCGCTCGACACGATGCTGGATCGGGTTCCGGTGCAGCGGATCACCACCGAGGCCCGCGAAATCCACTTCAGACGCACTGCCCTCACTCTGCTGGCCGGTCTGTTCTGGTTGCTGGGCTGGTCGGTGGGCAAGGCGTTCACCGCGGTGTGGCTGGCTCTGGCGTTCGTCGCCGTCGCGGTGCGGATCGGCTGGTCCGATGCCCGCCCCACATCGCCCCGCACCTGACCGCGACGACTGAGGGAGGCAAGTAGTGGGCCTCCTGGACCGCATGAGCGCCGCGAACACCGTTGCGGTGCGGGATGAGAGCCGGTTCTCGATCGATTCGTGGATCAGCGACTACCTGGTCCCGTCGCAGTTCAACTACGGCGGCCAGTCGTACCCGCTGGGCCTGACCCAGACCCTGGCGGGGAACCGTGCGGCGGAGATCGCGCAGTCCCTGCCGGGGTACATGGCCGCGGTGCAGGGCTGCCCGCCGGCGTTCGCGGCGCAGATGGTGCGGGCCCTGGTGCTCAGCCAGGCGCGGTTCACGTTCCGGAACCCGCCGTGGCATCCGAGGACACCGCGGAAGACGTTCGGTAACAGTGATCTGCAGGTGCTGGAGCGGCCGTGGAAGAACGCGACCACGGGCGAGCTGGTCGCGCGGATGGAGTGGCACGCGGGCCTGGCCGGGAACTCGTTCGTGTTCCAGCGCCCGGACCGGTTGCGGGTGCTGCGCCCGGACTGGACGGCGATCCTGTACGGCTCCCAGCTGGAACCGGACAACCCCGGGCATGCCCTCGACGGTGACCTGCTCGGCTACGTGTACTGGAACGGGGGCCCGGGCGGGCCGTTCGGGTACAAGCCGTCGTTCCTCCTTCCGGACGAGGTGGCGCACTGGTCGCCGATCCCGGATCCGCTGAACGCGGGGATCGGGATGTCGTGGCTGACCCCGGCGATCCGGGACCTGCAGGGCGACCGCCTGGCCGCCGAGCACAAGATCCGGTTCTTCGAGAACGGGGCCACCCCGAACCTCGTCGTGAAGGGCATCACGGCCAGCACGAAAGAGAAGTTCGACGAGATCGTCGACATGATGGAGGAGAAGCACGCCGGGGTGGCCAACGCCTACCGGACGCTGTATCTCACTGCCGGGGCGGACGCCACGGTCGTCGGGTCGGATCTGAGCCAGATCGACTTCAAATCGACGGTGGGGCAGGGCGAGACCCGCATCTCGGTGCTGTCCCGGGTGCCCGCGTCGCTGCTGGGTATCTCCGAGGGCCTGGCCGGCAGCTCGCTGAACGCGGGCAACTTCTCGGCCGCTCGCAGGTCATTCGGCGACACGTTCGTGTTCCCGGAACTTCAGGACCTGTCGGCGGCCCTGGCGCCGCTGGTGAAGGTCCCGAACGACGCCGAGCTGTGGTTCGACACCGCTGACATCGGTTTGCTGCGTGAGGACGCCAAGGACGCGGCGGATATCTCGCAGGTGAAGGCCATCGCGATCCGCCAGCTGATCGAGGCCGGGTGCGACCCGGCGTCGGCGATCGCGACCGTGGCCCCCGAGTGGGGCCAGTCCCTCAAGCACACCGGCCTGGTGAGCGTGCAACTGCAGCCGCCCGGCACTCAGGCGGCCCCGGCCGCCCCTGCTGCGGTCCCGAAAGCATTGGAGGCCACCAAATGACGCATACGAGCATCCCTGTGGACGTGGTCCGGGCACTGTCGGCCGCACCCGAGTGGCGGGCCGCCGCGAAGGCGGACGACAGCATCGGCCTGCTGTCCGGGCACTTCTCGGCATTCGGCAACTGGTACCGGGTGTCGTCGATCTGGGAGGGCGACTTCCTGGAGCAGACGGCGGCAGGGTTCACCGCGCAGACGATCGCGGAGGATCGCGACCAGATGCGGGTGCTGTTCGACCACGGTTTCGACTCGATCGGCAACAAGGTGCTGGGGCCGATCGACGATCTGCGCGAGGACAGCATCGGCCCGTATTACGAGGTGCCGCTGTTCGACACCTCGTACAACCGGGACCTGCTGCCGGGCCTGAAGGCCGGGGTGTATGGGGCGTCGTTCCGGATGCGGGTCATCGCCGATCAGTGGAACGACGAGCCGCCGGTCTCGGACTACAACCCCAAGGGTCTTCCCGAGCGGACTATCACGCAGGCGAAGGTCATGGAGTTCGGTCCGGTGACGTTCCCCGCGAACCCCGAGGCCACGGCGTCTATCCGGTCGGTGACCGACCAGTTCTACGAGCGGTTGCGGCAGCGGGACACGGGCGCGTTCGACGCCGCCGTGCGCGCCGCCGGCCGCACCCCCACAGATCTCGTCTCGCCTGGTGCGCGGAGTGCCGGGCGGGACGGCAAGGACGGCGAGCCAGGCAACGGCGAGCAGTCACACGTCAGGGCAAGCCGTCGAGCATCGCGCGAACGCGTGCTCAAGCTGGAAGGAATCATCTGATGAGCCGCAAGCTCACGCACGGGATCGACCTGAACGCCCCGGGCGGGCTGGACGCGCTGTTCGCGTTCAACCGCGCCCGGTTCGGTGACCTGCGGATGGAGGTCGCCGAGGACAAGCTCATGCCGGGCAGCCTCGACGACATCAAGGGCCGCACCCCCGAAGAGCTCCGGCAGATGTTCGAGGTGCTGGACGCGCACCTGCGCTCGCTGCACCAGAGCGACGAGGGCGAACTGCGGGACCTGTCCGACGCCGAGCAGGGCGCTTTCGACACCGGCATGGAGATCCGGGCCGCGATCGAGGCCCGCCTGAAGAAGCACGCCGAGATCAGCGAGGTGTTCCGCCGCAAGCCCGACAAGGTGGTGCAGGCGCTCTCGAACATCCGCTACGGCCTCGACGACGTCCCCGGCGGCGACGTGCGCCGGCTGACGAACACTGAGGCCCGCGACCGGGCGCTGCGGGCGCTGGACGACCGGGTTGCGACCGAGGGCCTGCAGGACGACCAGAAGGTCCAGGTCGCCAAGCTGATCCGAACGGACCCAGCGATCGCCCGCCGCATTCTGATCACGGAGAACGACGCGTACCGCTCGGCGTGGATGCAGTTGGTCACCGAGCCGCACCCGATGCTGTCGGACGAGGAGCGGAACGCGGTCCGGGCCTTCAACGAGCTCCGGGCCATGGGCGAGGTCACCACCACCACGGGTGGTTTCGGCGTCCCTGTCTTCATCGACCCGTCGATCATCATGACGGCCCAGGGCAGCGGGAACCCATTCCTGACCCTGGCCCGGCAGGTCACGGTGCAAACGAACCGGTGGAAGGGTGTCAGCTCGGCCGGCGTCACGTGGGCGTTCCAGACGGAGGCCGCGACCGCGACGGACAACTCGCCGACCCTGGCGCAGCCGAGCGTGGACGTGCACATGGCCCGCGGCACCATCCCCTACTCGATCGAGGTGGGGATGGACTACCCGCAGTTCGCGTCGGAGATGTCGACGCTGCTGGCCGAGGGCTACGACGAGCTGCTGGTGGACAAGTTCACCCGCGGCTCGGGCACCGGTGAGCCGCGGGGCATCCTCACCGCACTGTCGGCGAACGCCACGGTGCGGGTTCTGGTCACGACCGGCGGCACGATCGGCGCGCCGGACCCGTACAAGGTGTGGAAGGCGCTGCCGCAGCGGTTCCGCCGTAAGGCCGCGTGGCTGATGAACGTCGGCGTGAACAACGCGATCCGCCAGCTCGGCACGGCGAACGTGTACCACGCGTCGACGATCACCCTGCCGGAGGGCTGGGCGGACTCGCTGTTCCAGTCCGGCGTCTACGAGTCGCCGTACATGCCCGACACCACCACGTGGACGACCACGGCGGAGGGCCAGGCCATCGTCGGCGACTGGTCGAACTTCGTTGTCGCCCGCAACGGCGGCATGGACGTCGAGCTCATCCCGAACCTGGTGCAGCAGGTCACCGCCGGCTCCGGCCCGGCCCTGCCGACCGGTCAGCGTGCGTGGTTCGCGCACGCCCGCATCGGCTCGAACAGCGTCAACGACCTGGGCTTCCGGCTCCTGGTCGCCAACTCCTAGGAGGGAAAGCATGGCCGAACAGATTCAGAAGCCGGCCGCTCCGGCGAAGCCCGAGGCTCCGGCGGCCAAACCCGCGAAGTCCGACCGGGACTCCATCCCGGATCCCCCGGCGGGCGTCGGGGAGTCCACGGATCCGACGGTGCAGCAGTTGCTGGCCGAGCGGCAGGGCGCCGTCCTGAACCGTCAGGCACTAAACGCCGACGGCGACCTGGTGAAGGCCGCCGACGAGGCGATCGCCGACATCGACAAGCGGCTGGGTGAGCTCGGCTTCAACTAGAACCCCTCGCCGGATCAGCGAGGGAAGGCGGCCCCGGACCCAGGTGTCCGGGGCCGTCGCCTACCTGGAGGTAAAGCAATGGACGTTGTGTATGCGACAGGAACGACCTCGGTTCACACCCCGGACGGCGCCCGTGTCACCACGCGCATCGGTGAGCACTGGCCCGCCGATGACCCGGTGGTGGTGGCGAACCCGGGCCTGTTCAGCACGGACCCGCGTTACGGGCTCGCCTACAGCAGCCGGCCCGCGTCGCTGGATGAACCGCCGGTCGAGCAGGTCACGGCGGGCCCCGGCGAGAAGCGGGGTACGGTGCGGCGTGGCTGAACCGCAGGACGAGGCCCCCCCGGCCGGGGCGGTCGCGGTCGCGTACGTGCACTCCAACAACGTCGCCTACTCCTGGCACCACTCGATGATCGAGATGGTCGGCTACGACCTGTTCAACGAGGCCCGGATCCTGCGCGGCGGGTGGATCGCCGTCCGGTACGGCACCGACGGGCTGCCTGAGGCCAGGAACATGGCCGCGAAGATCTTCCTGGATGAACGGAAGGCCGAGTGGCTGTTCTGGCTGGACACCGACATGGCGTTTGGCCCGGACATCGTGGACCGGCTGCTGGAGGCGGCGGACCCGGTGGACCGCCCGGTCGTTGGGGCGCTGGCGTTCTCGTACCGGGAGACCGAACCGGACGGCCTGGGCGGGTGGCGATGCAGCCCGACGCCGACCGTGTTCGACTGGGTGAAGCTGGACGACGGGCAGATGGGCTTCGCGGTCCGCTTCGACTACGCGCAGGACGCTCTCGTCCAGGTGGCCGGCACCGGGTCGGCGGCGATCCTGATTCACCGCTCGGTCCTGGAGCGGATGCGCGACCAGTACGGGCCCACCTGGTACGACAAGGTGCCGAACACCACGACGGGGAACGTGGTGTCGGAGGACCTGTCGATGTGCCTGCGGGCCGGGGCCATGCAGATCCCGATCTTCGTGCACACCGGGGTGAAGACCACCCACCAGAAGACGGTGTGGGTGGGCGAGAGCGACTACTTCGGGCAGGTCGCCCTGTCCCGGATGGCGCCGTCCGTCCCGCCGGCCACCGAGCAGACCGCGGTGATCGTCCCGGTGATGTCCCGCCCGAGCAACGCGAAACCGTTCATGGATTCGCTGCGAGCGTCCACCAGCCTGGCGACGGTGTACGCGGTCGCTCACCCGGACGACACGGTCACCGCGGCAGCCTGGCGCGCGGCCGGTGCCGAGGTGCTGCTGACGTCGGACGAGTGGGTGGCCGGTGAGCGGCACGGCGAGCCGGGCACGACGTTCGCGCAGAAGTGCAACCTTGCGTACCGGCAGACGTCGGAGCCGTGGCTGTTCCTGGTCGGTGACGATGTGCGGTTCGCGCCGGGCTGGCTGGATCACGCCCAGCACGCCGCCCGCGACGGGGCGCACGTGATCGGGACGAACGACCTGCACAACCCACGGGTGCTGGCCGGTGAGCACGCCACGCACCTGATGGTCCGCCGCGCGTACGTCGACGAGCGGGGCGCGTCCTGGGACGGCCCGAAGGTGGTCTGCCACGAGGGGTACGCCCACTGGTTCGTCGACGACGAGCTGGTCACGGTCGCGAAGCAGCGCGGGGTGTGGGTGATGGCCAGGGAGTCGAAGGTCGAGCACCTGCACCCGCTGTGGGGCCTGGCCGAGGACGACGAGACGTACCAGCTGGGGCAGAAGCACGTCGACCAGGATCGGGCCCTGTTCGAGAAGCGGCTGGCCGAGAATGCATGACGCCGCCATGCAGTGGATCGCGAAGCACGCCACCGACGAACCGGTGAGCGTCCTGGACCTCGGCGGCCGCGACATCAACGGCAACCCGAAGCACCTCTGGCCGAACGCGACCACGTACACCGTGCTCGACATCCGCCCGGGCGAGCGACCCGAGGACGTCGACATCATCGCGGACGCCGCGGGCTGGGACCCGGACGGGCGCCGCTGGGACGTCGTGGTCGCGGCCGAGATCTTCGAGCACACCGCGCGCTGGCCGGCGATCTGCCGGACCGCCTTCAAGGCCTGCGCCCCGGGCGGCCGGTTCATCGTGACCACGGCCGGTCCCGGCCGGCCGCCGCACTCGGCGATCGACGGTGAGTTCCGGCTGCACCCGGGCGAGCACTACGCGAACGTGCCGGCGCCAGAACTCGAGCGGGTACTCGCCGAGGCCGGCTGGTCCGGTGTGGTCGTCGATTCGCAGCCGTCCCCGGCTGACACCCGAGCCGTAGCAACGAAGTAGAGGAGTTGAACGGATGCCGCTCAATGACATCGCCAAGAACGCGGCGCTCGACGGCCTGGACGAGTCCATCACGGCAGGGGTGAAGTTCGCCGGCATCTTCACCGCCGCCGACCCGGGCACCGGTGCCACGTTCACCGGCACCGAGGCCACCGGCGGCAGCCCGGCCTACGCCCGGTTGGCAGCCACGTTCAGCGCAGCGGCGTCCGGGCAGAAGGTGAACACGAGCACTTTCACCTTCGATGTCCCGGCGGGCACCTACGGTTTCGTCGGCCTGTTCAACACCAGCACCGGCAACGTCAGCGGCAACTACCTCGGCTACGCCCCGATCAACGGCACGGTGAAGGGGTTCGGCGAGGTCGACGCGACCGGGGTCACGAACGACACGATCACCTCGTCCGCGCATGGCCTGACCACCGATGACCGGGTGCAGGTGTTCAACGTGTTCGCCGAGTCGATCCCTACGGGCCTGACCGAGGGCACCCTCTATTTCGTTCTCGCGTCCGGTCTGACGGCCGATGTTTTCAAGGTGGCGACCACGTCGGGCGGTGCCGCGATCAACATCACCGCCCAGGGCGAGCTGTTCTTCCAGAAGGTGATCCCCGAGGTGTTCGCCTCTCAGGGCCAGATCACCATCGCGGCCGGCGCCCTGGTCCTCGACGCGACGGCCTTCTGATGGGCAACTCGACCTGGGACAACACCCTGGATCCGTTCCCGCCCGCCCGGGGTGCCGCGTTCAACACGTTCACCACCGCGAAGGACGTCTCACCGACGCCGCTGCCGGTTATCTATGGCAACGAGCTGCGGGTCGGCTCGAAGGTCGAGCTGGAGGCGTGGGGCGAGTATTCGGGCACGACCGGCAACACGCTCCGGTTCGGGTTCGCCTACGGCATCACGTCCGCGGGTGGTCTGCTGTCGACCGGCATCGAGTTGTGCGGGAACGCGCTGACCGCGGTCGGGACCAGTCCCGCCGCGTGGATGTGGCACATGCACTACGGCGGCATCGTCACCGCCGTCGGGGCGACCGGGGTCATCTACGGGTCCGGCATCCTGGATCTCGGCTCGTCGCTGACCGCGATCAACGCCGGGATCGCGATGCCGATCGCCGCGGCGTCCCGATCCAAGACGATCGACACCACCATCCAGAAGGCACTGAGTGTGTTCGCCGAATGGGGTACGTCGGCGGCCGGCAACCAGGTCATCGTCGACGTGTTCACCGCCAAGATCACGAATCAGGGCAAGACGAGCTAATGGGAGGCGACTGAATGAGCGCCGGTTTTCCGCTGTCCAAGGCCGATCTCGACAACACGCTCGGGCGGGAGGTGGGCGCGGTCTGGGGTGCGCTGGCCGCGATCAGCACCCGCAATGTGTGGCTGAACGACTCCAGTCATTCGGACGGCAACCTGCTCACCCCGCTCGGCTACTCCGGCAGCGAGATCACCACGCTGCGGGCGGCGGTGACCGACCTGAACAAGCTGTGGCAGATCAGCCACGCCGCAGCCACGCAGAGCCCGGCGAACGACTTCTTCTTCAATGCGAAACTGCTCGGCGGAATCAACTGGTACGGGTAGCCGGTGGCCCTGGTCATCGACGCCAGTACCCCGGTCGTGGCGGTCGCGAATGCGCAGTCTCCCGCGAATACGGCCACGTTCACGCCACCCGACGACGTGCTGCTGCTGATGACGTGGGCCGGTGACTCGGCGTCTGCCACGGACCCGTCGACGCCGTCGGTGTCGGACACGCAGGCGCTGTCGTGGACGACGGATGTCTGGGATCACCGCACGACGGGCACGCCGACCCTGGACGGGCAGGCGGCGATCTTCCACGCCACCCAGGGGGTTTCGGGTGGCGCGATGCACGCGACCGCGACGTCCGGGGCACCGCCGGTCAACAACTCGCAGGTCTTCACCTGCTATGTGATCACCGGTCATGACCCGGTGGCCCCGATGGGCGTGATCGGCTCGAACCGGCAGTCGTCCGGATCGAGCCTCTCGGACGGCTACACCGGATCGATCACCGGCGGCCAGGGCTTCATGATCGTGTGCGACTGGAACGCGGGGTCCACCGCGACCTGGGCGGCGGAATCCGGTTGCACTCTCCTGGACGCGGGGACCGTCGGCGGCCTCATCAGCTATGGGGTGGTGCAGCGGACCGACCCCGACGGGATGCTCGGTGCGACGACCACCCTCGGCCTGACCGGGCTGGTGACGGGCGGGCAGTACCACTGGGCGATCGCGGAGGTGATCAGCCTGGAGGCGGCTATCGCAGCTGCGGCACAGGCCGGGTACCCGGCTCTCGGCGCCAGCCCGCCGATGTTCTAACCGGACCGGGAGTGTGACATGGCGGTCACCGTCAACGGCGCGGTCCTCACCCAGACTGATGTCAGCGACGCGTCGCCGTCCACCCTGACGTACACCAGCGTCGTCCTGACCGGCGGGGACGTCCTGGTCGCGGTCCTCACGCAGAACGGAAGCACGGCGTTCCCGGCGCCCGCCGCACCGACGGGCGGGACGGGCCTGTCGTGGACTCAGATCGTCGATGAGCAGAACACGGCTGCGCACTTCAGCAGGGTCACCGCCTACTGGGCGCTGGTCGGGTCCGGGCAGACGTCGACGCTGACGCAGAGCACGACTGTGGGCGCAGGTGTCGTCGGCACGGATGGCGCCCTGTATCGGCTCTCCGGCGCTGACACGTCCGTTCCGGTCGGCGTGAGTGCCGTGTTCCAGGGGCAGACGGATCCGACCGGCGCCAGCCTGCAGGTCACCGGCACCGCGACCGGATCGATGATCTTCCTGGCTGCTTCGGACTGGTCGGCCGGGACCGCCGCGCTGACCGTCTCCCTGACCGGGGTGGCCTCCACCACCACCGACCTGAACAACCTGGAGTCGGGCCAGTTCCGTGGGGTCTGCGCTCGCGGTGCGCAGTCGTCCTCGACCAGCCAGGCCACCCTGGACTACACGGCGGCCACGGGCGACTGGGCTGCCGTCGTCTTCGAGATCAAACAGGCCAGCGCGAGCGTTCCGGATCCCGGCCCGCAGGTCGTGCCGATGCCGATGCCGCTCCTGTCCTACGACCCGCTGATGCAGGCCGTGGTCTACCCGATGCGGCCCTGGCAGCGCCGGTTCCAGTGGGCGACGCAGCCGTGGCTGAACGGCGACGATGTCGCGAGTGCGGCCCAGGCGGCGACCGGCCAGGCCCAGGTCGGTCTGACATCCAGCGTCACCACCGTCAAGCGCGCAGTCGTCACCGCATCCTGCGGCGCCGGGTTCGCCCCGACCAGCGCGGCGGTCAAGAGGTCGCCGGCCTCAACCACCGCCGCCCTCGGCCTCGCCGGCCAGTCAAGCGCACGCAAGGTCGCCCCGGCCACGGGACTGGCCCCCGCCGGTTTCGCCACGAATGCGGTCCGCACCGCCGCGCACGCCGTCACCGCCGCCACATCCTTCGCCCTGGCCGGCCTGGTGTCGGGTCAGAAACGGTCCACACCGACCACCAGCGCCACGCTGGGCCTCGAATCGCTCGCGCTGGCCGCCAAGGTCGCCCGTCCGTCCCTGAACGCTCCCGTAGGCCTCGCCGCGACGCTAGCGGCGAAGAAACGGGCGACGGCCAATGCCAACGCACCGGCCGGGGTCGCCGGACTCGTCACCGCCCGGAAGCTGGCCACGACCACCGGGCTGGCCGGGCTCGGCGTCGCAAGCTGGGCCGTCAAGGCGGCGGCGAACTCGCACGCGGTGACCGCCGCCGTCGGCTTCGGTTTCACCGCTGCGGCTGCAATCCAGAAGCGGGCCACGGTCACCGCCGCCGGCCGGCTGGGCGTGGGGGCGAAGGCGGCCGGCCTGATAACCAAACGGGTCGTCACTGGCCGGGCTACGGCGGGAATCGGCACCGCCGCCACGGCCGGCAAGCGGCAGGGTGTCGCCGGCCGGACATGGGCCGCCCTCGCCAGCTGGGTGACGTACAACCGGGTTCCGCTCGGCGGCAGCCTCACGGTCGTCGACCGGCCGGCCACCAGCCTGACCATCGCCGATCGCAGCACACCGGCCCTGATTATCGCGGTCCGGGCGGCAGCCGGGCTCGCCGCCGCCGACCGGCCGACGGCAAGCCTCACCCAGGCCGACCGGCCCACCACCACACTGACCGAGGGGGCGCCGTGATCGACTTCGGAGAGACGTACTCCAGCCCTAACTACCAGGTGAAGGACGTCGCCGGGGTCTTGACGAACGCGGGCACCGTGACGGCGACGATCACCCTGCCCGGCCAGACGACGGTGTCGCCGACGGTGAACAACACCAGCGCGGGGATCTACTCGTTCGACTACCTCACCACCGTGGCCGGCCGGCACGACGTCGTGGTCTCGGCGACCGGTGGCATCCTCGGGACCCTGGTCCGCCGGTGGACGGACAGTTTCACCGTCGCTGCGGCCGGCGCCGGTTTCGTGCTGTCGATGGCCGAGGCCAGGGCGCACTTGAACCTGACGGACACGAACGATGACGAGGAACTGCGGTCCTGGCTGGAGACGGTGACCCGGGTTGTCGAGTCCCAGGTCGGGGACGTGGTCGTGAAGACGGTCGGCCCGGAACGCCAGAGCGGCGGCAGGTCGCTGTGGCTGCGCCGCCGCCCGGTCCTCTCGGTCACCTCGATCGGACCGTGGCTCACCTCCGGCAGCACATACACGCCGGCCGACGTGAGGGCCACCGAGTCGGGCCGGGTGGAGTTGCTGTCCGGCGGGTGCTTCACCGGCGGCCCGTTCGCGGTCCTCTACCAGGTCGGGCGGACCACGCTCACGGCGAACATCCGCGACGGCTCGAAAATCATTCTCAAGCACTGCTGGGAAACCCAGCGCGGCGCATCGGCCCTGCCCATGCAGGCCGCCGACGACACTGGTTTCATCCCGGGTTTCGCGTTCGCCGTCCCGAACCGGGCGATCGAACTGCTCGCCCCCGACCTGCTTCCACAGAATCTCGCCTGATGGCCGTGGTCCTGCCCGCCGTCGGCGGCTACCTGTTCACGCTGTTCGACACCCTGCCCGCGCTGGCGGGCGCGGCTGTCTACAACGGCCCGTCGGTGAGCTCGGCCGCCGACCTGGACCTGGTGCTGGTCAACGACGACGGCGACCCGGACTCGGACGCCGCCAGCACATACGAGCAGGAGTGGGCGGACCTCGCCTGTAGCTCCCGGTACGAGCGAGGAACGGTTGCCTGTGGAGTGATCTCGCAGTCGGGCAGCACCGACATCGAGGCCCGGCAGGACCGCGTTGCCGCCCTCCTCGCTGCATGTGAGGCCGGGGTCCACGCGGACGTGACCCTCGGCGGGCTGGTGATGTCCGCGCAGGTCGTCGCCGGCAGCGCGCGTCCGATCCAGAACAGCGCCGGCGCGGCCGTGGTCGCCCCGTTCGCGATCACGTACTTCGCCCAAGTCGCGCCCTAGAAAGGAAAACTCATGGCCCTACTGGTCCAGCAGGCCCCGAACGTCCTGGGCACTGCGCTCACCTACGCAGCCCCGAGCGCGTCGGACACGGCGCCACCCGGCGACGGGCTGTACTACCACATCAAGACCGGAGCGACCGGGACCACGGTCACGATCGTCGTCCCCGGCACTCTCTACGGCACCGCCCGGCCGGATATCGCCACCGTCATCGGTACCAACACGGACCGGATCTTCGGGCCGCTGATCGGTGACCTCGCCGACCCGACCACCGGGCTGATCACGATCACCACGTCCTCGCAGGCGACCTGCACCTGCGCCCTGCTCCAGATGTGAGAGAGGCAGCCCTGATGAGCGACTGGATCCACGTCAGCCACCCGGATGCCGGGGCGGCCCGCATCCCCAACCAGCCAGGGGTGCTGGCCTCCTACGAGGCCCGCGGCTGGGTCGCGTCCGACGACCCGGACGACGGCGCCCCGTTCGTGCCCCCGAAGGCCGTCGAGCAGAACACCGAGGACGGCTGGGTGACCCTCTATCACCCGGAGACCGGCGCCTCCCACCGGTTCCCGTCGCACCCGGACGCGGTCCAGGGCGCGTACGAGGCGGGCTGGCAGGCCACCCCACCCAAGACGCCCGACCTGGAACCGGCGCCCGCCGCGGACGAGTCGGCGAAGGCAACCAAGAAGGCTCCCGCCAAGTCGGCCGAACCGGCCTCAGACGAGAAGGACGTGAACCATGGCTGATTCGCTTGCTGACGGCCGCACCAGGGTCTACCAGGTCCCCACCATCGCCAACATCGCGGCCCCCACGGTGGCCGAACTGAACGCCGGGGTTGACCTGTCGTCGCTGATCACCGCCGACGGTCTGATGGGCTTCCAGCCCGACACCGCCGAGGTCGACACCAGCGCGCTGAACAGCACGTACGGGACGAAGCTCCCGGGCCGGATCGCGCTCAGCGGCACCGGCCTGCGGTTGAAGAAGCAGAGCGGTACCGACACGGTCTACAACACTCTGATCTACGGCTTCGCGACGAACATCGTGATCCGCCGGGACATCACCAGCACGACGGCCTGGGCGACCTCGCAGGCGGTGGAGGTGTACCCCGGGCAGTTCGGCGAGAGGAAGAACCTGGACCCCGCACCCAACGAGGTGCATAAGTACGAGGCGCCCTTCTTCGTTTCTCCGCAGCCGAACATCGCCGCCACGACGGCGTAATGACCACGCCCGCCGAGCGGGTCGCCTCCGACGCCGGGCTCCGCGCGGCCCTGGAGGCGGCCCGCTCGTGTGGTGCCAGCCCGTCCGTGTTCGCCGGCCGGGAACTGGTCACCTACTACGAGCACACCGACAGCGGGCGGCTGGTGGCGTCGCGCACGGAGTCGGCGTGGACGCAGGAGGACCGGGAGCTGATCCTGGCCCTGGCCGACTACGAGGCCGACTCCTGCCCCGCCTGCGGTGGGCACCTGCCGGAGACGACCGCGGCGGAGAACGAAGAGCGCTACGCCGCACACATTCGCGCCCTGTGCCACCGCTGCGTGGCGATCGACATCCTGCACAACAGCGACCGCGTCCAGAAGGCGCCACACCCGCGGGCCCTGCTGCTCGGTGCGAAACTCAGAACCCAGGAAGGCGCGCATGATCCTTCGATACCGGCCTGACGACGGGCCGCCCGTCGAGTTCGAGTTCATCCCCGGCGAGCTGGAAACCCCGGACTCCGAAGCCGTGGAGCTGATCGGCGGCGAGGCCTGGGGGACGTTCGAGGAGTTCGGGGCGCTGTTCTTCCGCGGGTCCCAGCGAGCCCGCCGCGCGGCTCTGTGGCTGTGCCTGCGCCGCACTCAGCCGAAGATCCGGTTTGCCGATCTGTCGTTGCGCGCCAACCAGATCGACGTCGACTACTCGAGTGCCGAACGGGAACGCATTCTCGAGGTGATGCTCGCGGACCCGAACCTCGACGACGAGACGCGGGCGAGCCTGACGCGGGACGTCGGTGAAGCTCTGGTGTCCGACGTCGAGCAGGCGCTGGACGACGCGGGGATCGCGAGTGACCACGGGCTCCCAAAAGACCAGCCCGAGCCCTCCGAGGTCGACGCTTCGACATCGCCGCAGCCGGCCTAGCCTCCGGCCTGCGCGAGATGGACCACTGGTCCCTGTTCGAGCTTGATGCCGCCTGTGACTGGCTCGACGCGAGGGGCGGTGATCGGTGTGGCGAATGACGGTGCCGACCAGATGCGGGCGGTTGCCAGGCAGCTCAAGGCGTTTGGCGACAAGGGGATGAGCCGCGAGTTCACGAAGGCGATGGCGAAGGCCGTGGAGCCGCTGAAGGCGGATCTGTCCGCGTCGGCGCTGGAGACTCTTCCGCGCCGGGGCGGGCTTGCCGCGAGAGTCGCGGCTACGAAGTTCCGGGTATCCCGGTCCGCTGCCACCGGCCGGGTACGCCTGGTGGGCCGCAGCAGGGAGCTGAGGGAACTGAAGGGCCTCGACAATCCGGGTTGGGTCCGCCACCCCGTGTTCCAGAAGGGCGGGCAGTCCCGCCGGGACGTCCCCTGGGCGCAGCAGAAGGTCCATCCAGGATGGTTCACCAAACCGACTGAGGCCTTCCGCCCACAGGCCCGCGCGGCCATGCTCCAGGCCGCTGCCGAGATGGCCGCCAAGGTGGAGCACGCCGCCAAGGTGGAGCACGCAAGCCGGGGAGGATCTGCCTGATGGCGAATATCGGGTTCGACATCTTCTGGCGCGACCACGGCGCGGCAAGGGGCTCGCGCGATCTGGGCGACAGCTTCAACCAGACCTCACGGTCGTCCGAAAAGATGAGGGACGGCGTCAAGCTGGCCGCTGCTGCGGCTGCTGTGGCGGTGGGCCTGTTCGCGAAGAAGTCCATCGACGTTGCCTCGGATATCAGCGAGTCCACGTCGAAAATCAATGTGGTGTTCGGCAAGTCGTCGAAGTCGGTCCTGGACTTCGCGGAGACGTCGGCGACCAGCCTGGGCATCAGCAAGCGGGCGGCCCTGGAGGCGGCCGGCACCTTCGGGAATCTGTTCGTGAGCCTGAAGTTGCCGCAGGCCGAGGCCGCCAAGATGTCCACGAAGATGCTGACTCTCGCTGCGGATATGGCATCTTTCAACAACGCCACCCCGGCGGAGGCGCTGGAGGCCATCAGGTCCGGTCTTGTCGGTGAGACCGAGCCGTTGAGGCGCTTCGGGGTCAACATGAACGACGCCACCCTGCGCAACGAGGCCCTCAAGGAGGGCCTGATCAAAACCACCAAGGACGCCCTGTCCCCGGCGGTCAAGGCGCAGGCTGCCTACGGGCTGATGCTGGCGCAGACCGGCACCGCACAAGGCGACTTCGCGAAGACGTCCGGCGGGCTCGCGAATCAGCAGCGGATCCTGGCGGCGCGGTTCGAGGATCTTCAGGGCGAGCTGGGGGCGAAGTTGCTCCCCGTGGTCAACAAGCTGATGGATGGAATGCTGGGCCTGCTCAACGTCATCTCGGCGAACCAGAAGGTCATCACCCCGGTTGCCCTGAGCTTCGTGTTCCTGGCCGGATCCATCTGGGGCGTGAACAAAGCCGCACTCGGCGCAACGAAGTCGATGGCCGCGTGGAACGTGATCATGGGGCTTGTCCTCGGCCAGAACCGATCGGCCCTAGCGTCCTACATTGCGCTTCAAAAAGGTGTGATTCTGGCCGCTGGCTCCGCTGCGGTGGTCGGCACCGCATTCGCCTCGGTGTGGGCGGACGAGAGGCTCCGCCAGTGGGACATGGCCAACGTCTCTGTTGACCGGCTCGCGAAGGGCATGGACGAGATCTCGGGCAAGGGCCGCCTGTCCGGTGCTGAGATCGAGCTGTTCCAGAACGAGATGCAGATCTTCGGCGACAAGGTTGACACGTCATCCGAGGCGCTGAAGGAATTCGGGTGGCAGGCGCACGACGCCCTCGACCAGGGCTGGGCCGCTCGCATCGCCCAGATCGACGACATGGGCAGGGGCCAGAAGGACTTCGCGGAACGAACCCAGAAACTGGACCAGGCTTTTACCCAGTTGGTGCGCGGCGGGAAAGTCGACGAGGCTCAGCGCCAATTCAAGCTTTACTCAGATTCAGCGGTTGAGGCCGGCGTGCCCCTGTCGTCGCTTCAGCGCATGTTCCCCGAGTACACCAAGGCTGTGGCCGAATCCACGGATAAGACATCCAAGCTGGCACTGTCGACAGAGAATCTCGTCGGTTCCGTCGGTGCGGCGGCCATTGTCGGCGCCACCCTCGTGACATCTACCAATGCGCAGACCAAGTCGCTGATGGCGAACTCCGACGAGATCCTGCGAAACAATGCTCAGTTGCTCGAACATGCGAACGCATTGCTGAAGAACCGGGGCTCGGAGAACGCCTTCGAGGCCGCCACAGACGACGCCACGCAGGCACTGAAAGACAACGGCAGAACCCTCGACAAGCACACGGAGAAAGGCCGGGCCAACCGGACTGCTCTGGACCAGATCGCCTCCAGCACCCTTCAGTGGCGCGATAACGCCAAGTTGGCCGGTGCGACGCAGAAGCAGCAGGCAGACATCACCGAGCAGGGCCGGAAGGCCCTGGAGCGGATGGCCGGCCCGAAGGGCTTCGGCCTGTCGAAGAAGGCCGCCCACGCGTATGCGATGGAGATCCTGGGAATCCCGAAAAAGGTCTCTTCGACGATCCAACTGAAGCTTCTCAACGGAATCCCGAAAACCCTGTACGGGGTGCGGGTCGGCGGCGGGCAGGGCTCTACCCGTGGCGGCGTCACATTCAACGCGAGGGGCGGGCCGATCCGGGGGGCCGGCAGCGGCACCTCCGACTCGATCCCGGCGATGCTGTCGCATGGCGAGCACGTGTGGACTGCTCGTGAGGTGCACGCGGCCGGCGGTCACAGTGCAGTGGAGGGGATGCGCCGCGCGGTCAGGGGTCCCGGCTTCGCTGCCGGCGGCCCGGTGTTCGCCGCCCAGTTCGGCCGCGGTGAGGCGCAGATCGCCGCCGGCACATCATCGCGGCTCGCGGACAAGCTCCTGAGGATCGCTCAGGGTGCAGTCGGCTACAACCCGTCCCTCGCTGGGGCGCTGGCGTTCGCCCGGCAGCAGGTCGGCAAGCCGTACATCTGGGGCGGTGTGGGCCCGCGCGGGTACGACTGCTCCGGTGCCATGAGCGCGCTGCTGAACGTCGTCCAGGGCCGCAGCCCGTACGCCCGGCGGGGCACGACGGGGACGTTCCCGTGGCCCGGGTTTGTCAGTGGTCCCGGCGCTTTCTCGATCGGGTCGTTCAGCGGCAACCCCGGTCACATGGCCGGCACGATCAACGGCGTCAACGTCGAGTCGTCCGGATCTGTGGGCTTCCATATGGGCCGCTCGGCCCGCGGCGCGCGGAACGGGATGTTCGACCGGGTCGCCCACCTGCGCGGATACGCGAAGGGAGGGCCGGTCATCGGGGATGCCCCGTTCGACCTGCTGGACCCGAGGGGCGACGACTACCTGGGGGATGCGATCCGGAAGGTGTTCATCGCCGACCGGGGCGGGATGATCCGGCCCGGCGGGATCGCCGTGAACCGATCCGGGCAGGACGAGCGGGTCCTGTCGCCTCGCCAGACACGCCAGTTCGACCGGCTCGTGCGGGTGAACGGCAGCGGCGGGGGAGGCTCCGGCGCTGTCGAGGTGACCATCAACGCAACCGGCTCCGACATCGAGCTGGAGAACAAGCTGGTGCGGGTCATCGAGAACGCCAAGCGGCACGGGAGGCTGAAGTGAGCTCCCAGCTCCTGGTCGCCGTGGACTGGAACAAGAACGGCAGCTACGTCAACGTGGGCGACGTCGTCACCGACCGGGTGCGCGGGCCGGTGGAGGCGCAGTTCGGCCGGGACCAGTCCACCAACCTGACGCCCATCATCGCCGGCCGCGGGTCGTTCAGCCTCGACAACCGCACTCGCGACTACTCGCCGCGCAACACCGGCTCGCCGCTGACCGGGAACGTGAAACCGGCGCGGCCGGTGAAGATCACCCGCACCGTTCTCGGGACGACCTACGCGATCTTCTCCGGCCACACCGACGATTCACCGATCAACCCGGACGTCGAGTCCAAGCAGGTCACTTTCAGCCTCGTGGACTGGCTGGCCGACTTCCGCGGGCAGACCATCAGCACCGAATTGTTCGAGGGCCTGCGGACCGGCGCGATCATCGACACCATCCTGACCGCGGCCGGCTGGACCGGCGGGCGGGACCTGGACACGGGCGCGACGGTCGTCCCGTGGTGGTGGGCGGACGGCGCGGACGTCCTCGACATGCTCACCCAGATCGTTGTTTCGGAAGGACCGCCGGCACTGCTGACGATCGGCCCGTCCGGGGAGATCGTCTTCAGAGACCGGCACCATCGGCTCATCCGGTCGGCGAGCCTGGTCAGCCAGTCCACGTGGCGGGGCACCTCGGGCTCAGCTGAACCGATCATGTCGAAGGGCTTCGCGTACGACGACGCCTGGCGGAACATCGTGAACTCGGTGAGCATCTCGGTGACCGAGCGGTCATCGACCGGTGCAGCGGAGGTCGTCTGGTCCACCGACGAGACGACCACGGTCGTGCCGTCCGGTTCGACAGTGGTTGCCATCCAGGCGACCGAGCCGTTCCACAGCGCGGTCGTCCCCGAGGAGGACACCGACTTCGAGGTGATCAGCGGCGCGGTGTCCAGCGTCACCCTGTCGCGGACCTCCGGCGCATCCACCTCGATCACGGTGACCGCGACCGGTGCCGGCGCCACCATCCGGGGCCTCGCGCTGCGCGCCACGTCCGTGCCGGTCCGGCGGACCTTCCAGATCACCGCGACCGATGCGACCTCCATCGCCGACTACGGGCAGCGGGGCCTGCCGTCCGGTTCCGAGCCAGTGTGGGCGTCCAGGCAGGACGCCCGGGACATCGCGGACCTGTTCATCCTGCAGCGCAAGCAGCCGTTACCGATCCTGAGCGTGCGGTTCTCCTGCGCCAGGACGCAGGATGCCCGGCTGGCCGCGCTGCTGGCGCTGGACCTGTCGGACCGGGTGACCGTGGTCGAGCCGGAGACAGCGCTGGCGTCGGTGCCGTTCTTCATCGAATCGATCAGCCATTCAACCGAGGGAACCAACGCCCACGAGATCACCTTCGGACTGGAGGCCGTACCGACGGCCCCGACATCGGTGTTCATCCTCGGCACGTCACTGCTCGATGGGGCGACGCCACTTGGCTACTGACCTGCGTGCTGTCGCCTGGCTGTACGCGGGCCAGTGGGTGGCCGACTGCCCGCGCGGCTGCGGGAACGTCGAGAAGCGCGGCCGCTGCGACGACAACACCACGGGCGGGCTGGATGCTGCCCGGTTCTACTGCCGCCTCTCACACGGCGGGTGCGGCCTGACGTGCGGCGTGGACTGGCCGTACCGGATCGCCGAGATCGAAGCCCTGGTGCTGGCCCGGCCGTTCCGCGACACCCAGAACTGGCGTCCCGATGAGGATCTGATCGACCTGGTGGGAGAGAACATGCGGCACGGGATAGTGCCCACGGGTGCGCTTGAGGACGGGGGCCCGTCACGGCGGTTGCTGTCCATCGTCGACAACGAGGTCCAAGCCGGGGCGCTCGAATCCGCCCAGCGGCCTGCGATCGAACGGGGGCATTGATGGCCTGGACGGCGCCCCCGACTTTCGTTTCCGGCAATGCCCTCACTGCTGCCCAATTGAACATCCTGGGCGCCGACCTGAACGAGACGGCCACAGCGAAAGCGGCCGGGGTCGGTCAGTATTTCGTTGCCACGGCGGTCAACACGATCGTTGCGCGGGCACCAAACTTCGACCTCTACACCGGCGGCGGGACCGACACAACCAACAGCACCTCTTACACGAACCTGACCGGCGGGGCCGGGTGCAACTCGGCGTCCGGCCCGAAAATCCTTGTCTTCCACGGCGCCTCGCTCGGCAACGACACGGCGGGCGCCAGGTCGTGGGCGTCCTACGCCGTGTCCGGGGCGACGACGATTGCCGCCAACGACTCGGTGGGGATCGCCGTGGACTGCTCGGGCGCCAACCGGGTGACCAAATGCGCGACCGCCTACCTGCAGACTGGCCTGACCCCCGGAACCCAGACGTTCCTGCAGAGCTTCCGGGTCACCAGCGGCATCGGCTCCTACGTCGTCCGGCACATCGGAACGCTGCCTTTCTGATGGCCACCGTCAAGGCCTACGTCGTCGCCATGCGGACGGCCCAGCAGGGCGTTGCAATCAAGCTCGGATCGTCCCTGTCGGACAAGCGAACTCAGGTCATGGTGACGTCCGTCCTGGCGATCGTGGGCGTCCTCGTGAAGCTGCTCGTCGACAAGGGCGTGCTGACCGACCAGGAGCTGCAGGCGGCGCTGAATACGGCGCAGGCCGACGGCTACCCCGATGAACCCGACACTTGAGGAGAGAGGGCCCGCCCGATGACGACATACCCCGGCGCGAAGTTCCGCCCCCTGGCGCCCGAGCAGGGCCAGCCCCGCATGGTCCGGCACGACATCGTGCTGCTAGGCCACGTGCTTCCAGCGCTTGCGGGTCACGATCAGGTCGACGTTAGCTAGACATACGCCGTGCTCGTCGGCGAGCGCCTGGCGTCGCTCCCCGGCTGCCACGCGGGTGCGGATGGACCTGACGTCATCCTCGGTGAGCTTCGCGCTCCAGCGGTCCGCTCCGCGTTCGGCGCGGCCCTTCGCGGCCTTGTCCGCCTCGTTCTCCGCGTGAGTGCCGAGGAATAGATGCTCCGGTCGCACGCAGTTGCGTACGTCGCAGGTGTGGCAGACCTCCACGCCATCGGGGATCGGTCCCTTGGAGTGCTGGTACATGAGCCGGTGCACATAGACGGAGCGGCCCTGAGCGTCGCCAACGACGCCATAGTCCTTGCCGTTGTTCGCGCCCAGGTAGAGCCAACATTCGCCGCTCTTGTCGACCTTCGCCAGCATCCGCTCAACGGGGTCGCGCTTCGGTTTCACCCAGTCAACTGGCAGTGTCCCGGCTCGCGCTGCGCGCTGATAGCAGGGACTGCAGAGACCCCGGCCGTAGCACTTCCTACCGCAACCATTGGTGCAGACATTCACGTTCTGCACCCTATCAAGAGATAGTGGGGTGATCACCAATGACTACATACCCCGGGGCGAAATACCGCCCCCTAGCTAAGGAGCAGGGCCAGTCGCGTATGCAGGCGCACGACATCGTGTGCCTGCATACCTAGTGACCATGGTCGGGAACCTCAGCAGCACCGACCGGTTCTTCCGGGCCAACGGCTGGGGCGGCACCGAGTCGCACTTCGGTGTCGGCGGGAAATGGGGCGACGGCCTCGACGGCGTCGTCTACCAGTGGCAGGACACCGAGTTCAGTGCCGACGCCAACTTCGAGGGCAACGACCGGATCATCTCCATCGAGACCGGCGACAACGCGCCCCAGAGTCCAGCCGATATCGAGCCGTGGACCCCGAAGCAGTTGGACGCGATCGTCGCGATCACCGCGTGGGCATGCAAGAAGTACTCGATCCCCGCGGTTCTGATTCCCGACAGCATGCCGGGCAGGCGGGGCATCGGCTTCCACCGGCTCGGCGTCCAGCACTCCGGCGGCACGCACCCGGCGGGGTTCCTGCAGCCGGGTGGCGAGCGGTGGTCGACGAAGGTCGGCAAGGAATGCCCCGGGCCGCAGCGGATCGCGCAGATCCCCGGGATTGTGGCCAGGGTCAAGGCGGTCCTGGCCGGCAAGACACAGGAGGCAGATGTGGCACTCTCCGAGCCCGACCTCGCGAAGATCGCCAATGAAGTCTGGACAGCCAAGCCAGCACTGGCCGGCCAGCAGGTGGACGGGCTGCTGCATGAGCTCGACCTGCGCTCGGCATCGACCGAGAAGCGGCTCGCCGCGCTGGAGGCCGAGCTGAGCGAGGTCAAGGCCCAGGCCGCCTCCAACGGCGGTCAGCTCAGCAACCTCACCGTCAAGGTGGATCAGATCCTCGCTGCACTGGCAGCCGCGCCCCCTCCGGCGCAGTGACTCTGCCTGCTGTCCCCGACAACCCGGTGGTCGCGGTTCTGCTGCTGGTCATCCTCGTCAGCGTGGGCCTCAACGCAGCGTTCGTCAGGTCGATCCTGCGCGGCGACCTGGTCGCCGGTTCCGAACGCGGGTACTGGCGTGAGGCGTTCACGATCCAGCAGGAGATCAACCAGGAGCTGGCCAGCACCGGTCGGGCGACCCGCGATGTTCTGCGGGCACTGCCGGAGGCCGCGGGCGAGGTGGCCTCATGATCAGCCTGACGCGGTGGCTGCGGTTGCGGCCCGGGATTCAGGAAGCGAAAGCCCAGGTGGAGAAGAGCAAAGCCCAGCAGGCGCAAACGCATCGCCTCGCCGATGAGGTCCGCGAGCTGCACCAGGAGAACCGGATCACGGCTCGGATGCACCAGGCGATGCGGGGAGGGCGTGCGTGAGCGTCCAGCTCGTCGGCAACATCCTGCTGTGGATCGCTGCGGTCCCCGCCGTGGGGTCGGTGATCGTGTTCTCCAGGGTCACCTGGTGGCGCAGCACCTGGGGCAGGCACCTGATGGCCTACATGGCGGCGGTGTCCATCCCGCTCGTCCTGGGGTGCGTCCGGCAGATCTTCGGTGACTCGTCCTGGTTCCAGGGCCTGCGGGTCGCCGCGTTCGGGCTGGTGGTGGTCGTCCTGTGGTGGCGGTTCATCATCACGATCCAGGCGCTGCGCGAGGGCTCACCCGATGAGGGTGACCTGGAGAAACGCCCGCAGCAACCAGCACCTCATGCACGAAACCCCAAGGAGTGACCATGAACCTCGCCACGATCCGCAAGGCGCTCGCCGCCGGCGTGGCCGCAGCAGTAGCGGCCGGGATCACCGCCTACCCGGACGGTTTCACCAACGCGGAGATCGCGACCATCGTCGGCGCGGCGATCGTCGCCGGGCTGGCCGTGTTCCAGATCCCCAACAAGCCGAAGGAGTAGCCGTTGATCGTCGCAGTCGACTTCGACGGAACGCTCGTCGAGCACGAATACCCGGCGATCGGCGCCGAGGTCGAGGGGGCGTTCGACTGGCTGCTCCGGTTCCAGGGCGCGGGCGTGAAGCTGATCCTCTGGACGATGCGCAGCGACCAGACGCTGGCCGAGGCTGTCGAGTTCTGTGCCGAGCGGGGCGTGGCGTTCTGGGGTATCAACGAGAACCCCGAGCAGAGCTGGTCCACCTCGCCGAAGCAGTACGCGAACCTCTACATCGATGACGCGGCGGTCGGCTGTCCGCTGCTCGCCGAGTCCGGCCGCCGCCCGTTCGTCGACTGGTATGTGGCTGGTCCGATGGCCTGGTCGGCGCTTGGGTTAGCATCACCGCACCCAGCCTCCACATAGAGGGGGGACGCTGAGGGAATGGATGTCCGGGCCGACCACACGCCACCAGGCGGGTCGCGATCCGGCGGCCAGCCGAAGGCCATCACAGCGGCTCCCTGTCCCCCCGCCGCAGAGTAAGACCCGGGGGCGATGCGGGTAGCGTTTCCGCATCGCTCGGCTCCGGAAGACGGACCGCCTCACCTTCGGGTGGGGCGGTTTCGTCGTTTGCGGTCAGACCCTGCCGGAGCAGGTCACGATGCCGTAGGCGACGTCCGCGTGGCTGACGGAGACCTGGACGTCGTTCACCGTCAGCTCGCAGTCCAACGCACCGTAATCGTTCTCTATCTGGGCCGAGAAGTAGACGAAGGTTCCGGCTGGAACGGCAAACGTCATGCCCGGCTCGCCGGTTAATTCATCCGCCATCGGGACGTCCACGCTCTCCTGCGAAGTGTCGTTGCCGACCCGCATCGTGATATCCGCCGACGTCACGCCTTCACCGGTCAGGGTGATCTCGACGATCCGCGTGGTGGGGACTGTCGCCGTGTCGGCGGCGAGCGGCGCGGCGGTGGCCGGCGCACCGACCGGCGACAACCCGCCGTTCAGGACGCCGATGATCGCCGCCGCGGTCAGGGCGACGACCAGGACGATCACGGGCTTGCGTTTGACTTCGACCATGAGGCTGATGGTGCGCCCCGGTCGGTGATTTGTCCGGCGATTCGGGAAATCTTCCAGCACCGAGCGCCGGGCGGTCAGAGCCCGAGCGCTCGCAGGTCCCCCGGCTCGGCCCGCTGGACCAGCTCGGCGAACGTGATGTCGAGGGCCGCGCACAGGCGCGGCAGGTCGTTGGCGGCGATGGTCCGGCGGCCGGTCTCGATGTCGGACACGGTGTCGCCGGCCATCCCGAGGCGCTCGCCGAGCTGGCGCTGGGTGAGCTTGAGCCGCGCCCGGTGGCCGCGCACGTTCGCGGCGATGACGTCCTCCAGTGCGGCCATGCGACGGACCGTACGGAGAAGCGTCCGGCGCAGCACAGAGCCAACCGGGTGAGCGTACAAATCGTCTGTGTGCGAGAGAAGATGTTCACTCATTCGGAGGATTGTCCTACGGTGTGTTGCAACCCCCGCCCCAGGTCGTGCCGTACGCCGAGCCGGCCGGGGCGGGGCGATCAACCCGACGGACGAGCACAGGGGCCCTGGTCATGGCGCTGGAACCAGCCGAGGTGATGACCTGGCTGCGCGAGCGCGGGTACGTCGTGCACCACACCACCCACGACTGGCACGATCCGGCGCGGGTGGTGGTGTTCCTGGCTTGGCCGGAGCCGCGGGGTTCCGAGCTGGAGTACCTGCCCCTGGAGATCCCCGGCGTCGGCCGGGTCGGCTTCAGCGAGGACACGCGGGCGATCATGTACGTGAGCGCCGCCCCCTGAGTTGCCGCGCGGGCGGTGTGGTTCCCCTCCACCACCACGGCCCGCCCGCGCGGCCCCGCCTAGTCGGCCGACCTGGCCAGGCTGCGGTCGAGCGCCTCAACACCGGCGACGATGTCCTGCAGCTCGGTCGCGACCGCCCTGATCAGGTCGAGGTGCCCGGCGGTCCAATCGCCCACCCGGACCGGGATCTCGCCGTCCAGCAGGGTGCGCCAGGCGATCCGCTCGGCGGTCACGGCGAGGGTCTCGGGCTTGGCCCGCTCGTGCCGGGCGGTGTCGCGCGGCCTGCGGCAGGAGCTTCCCCAGCAGGTGTAGCACCACCCGTCGGGCAGGGGCTCGATTCCAGAGGAGCGTTCGGTGGGGGTGAGTGGTTGGATCGTCATGGCTGGACCTCCGTGGGGTCTGGTCGGTTCAGCCGGCCCGCCGGGGTTGCGCCCCCGGCGGGCCGGCACAAATGGTGGGCTAGCTGGCGGCGGCGAGGGGCCGCCTGGTCCGGCGGGGCAGCCGGGCCGCGGCGATGGCCACCTCGTCGCGGAGGATCTCGGTGTAGAGCACCGTGGAGCTGATCACCTCGTGGCGGAGGAAGAACTGGACCTCCGGCAGGGACGCCCCGGAGCGGAGCATCTCGGTCGCGCACCAGTGCCGCAGCCGGTGGTAGGTGAAGTCCGGGACGCCGAGCTCGTCGAAGTGCTCGCAGACCTTCTCGGCGATGTGGTGGGCGGTGGTGTGCCCGGTGATGCCGGTGCCGGGAAACCACCAGCCGCGCCGGGGTTTCCGGTGCGCGATGCTCGCGACCTCGGGATGCAACGGGATGGTCTTGTCGGAGTTGCGTTTGCCGAGGATCCGGATGGTGGTGCCGCTGATGTTCTCCCCCGTCACAGCGGCCGCCTCGCTGATCCGGCAGCCCTGGTAGGCGCCGAGCCGGATCCAGTCGAGGACGTCGCCGGTGGCGGTGTCCAGGGCGGCGAACAGCTGCTCGGTGCTGATGGGCCGGGGCAGCCGTTTGGGCTGGCGGGGTCGTTTGATCCGGTCGGTGGGGCACCGGTAGTCGTCGTCGACGAGGCCCGCGAGGTTCGCCCAGGCGTAGAAGGCTTCCAGGTCGTGGAAGTAGGCGGCGCGGGTGGCGCTGGCGGGGTAGCGCTGCAGCCAGCGGGTGATGTCGTCGATGTCGAGGTCCAGGGCGCTTTTGCGCAGCGCTTTCTGGATGCGCGTGAGGGTGCCGATCCGGCGGCGGATGGTGTGCCTCGAATGGCCCTCGGTGAGCATCGCGGCGGTCCACCGCGTCTCGATGTTCCGTGGGTTTGTCGGGTTCATGACGCGATCTTGTGACATGCCCGCGTGTCGGGGTAAGTCCTGAATGCGGTTCTAGGACGCTTGGGGGATGTCGCGTTCGGTGAATGGACGATGTCAGAACGTGACAGATTCGGGCGAATGTCACGGACGGCGCCGATCCGATAACGCTTAGTAACATATGTTACCTGGTCAACGGCGGGCGGGGTAGTGGAAAGTGCACCTCCCCACATGAGCCAGTCACGGTCGACGTGCAGGTGTGCACTGATGGCGGCCACCTTGCGACCAATATCACGTGCAGCACGGCCATCCTCCAGGGACTGCCATTCCCCGAAGGTGAGTCCGCAGACCTCGGCGGCGAGACGTTGTGTCATGCCGAGCTGGCGGCGCACCAAGAGCAGTCGATTCGCTAGGGAGTCCTCAGGGACCCAAGCGTCCACAGGTTGTGCGGTCATTGCATCAGGGTGTAGGCGGCCCCACTAACTGTCAAGCTTTCTGTCACTGATCAAAGAAACTGCACGTGCATATGCTCGTTCCCCTTGACTCGCAAGTCTGTCAGTGACAGATTCAGCGGCATGAGACAGAACACCCCCAAGTATGAGCTGGTCCAGCTCCGGCTGGGGCGTTCCCTGCAGGCGTACGTCGAGGCGGCCCGGAAGGAACGGCTGAGCTGGCGAACCATCGCCACCGACCTCTCGGCCGTCTCCGGCGTCACGGTCTCCTGGGAAACGCTCCGCGACTGGTTCGGCGACAGCGAGCGCCCGACCAGCGCACGGCAGGTTGCGCACGTCCCCGACGCCGAGGACCACTCGGCCGCCGATCCCTCCACCGGCGAGACGTCGGCGGTGGCCTCATGAAGACCACGCAGTACGTCAATCAGTCCCGGACGATCGCGACCGGCGACTCAGGCACTATCCGCGAACGGTGGATGCAGGGCCTTCGCCTGCTGGCCGACCCCGACCTGTTCGCCCCCGGCAGCAGCCAGTTGCGCCCCGGCGCGGCGGCCGAGCTGATCGAGGCCCACGCGAAGCGCGATGTCGTCCTCTCCGAGCGCGAGCTCCAGTGGCGCCTGCGGTGCGCCCGCACCTACAAAACGGAGACGGAATTCCGTAATGCCATTACGGAATTCCCGACCTGGTACGAGCTCACTCAGGCCGGGTTCCCGTCATTCCCCGGACTCGACGGCGAGCCCCCTGCTGACTACCGCACGTCGGCCGAGATCGCCCGCGACCGCGCCCGGCAGCTGGCCGAGATGACCGACCCGCAAGGCACCCTGTTCCCGCTCGACCAGTTCGAGCCGATTGAGGCACCACTCAAGGATCTTCAGATCTACGCCGAGCGGGGCGAAGAGCTGACCGCCCGGTTCGCTGCGCACGACAAGAGGCGGCGCGACTACCTCGAAAGCCTGATCGAGGCGGCCGACGGCGACATGTCCATGACGTGGGCGGAAGCCCACCGACGGCTCACCGGCAGCAGCGACGTCGAGGTCGCATCGTGACCGCCCTCGCCGCCGAGGCGACCCCGGTCGTCCTGAACCTGCCGCTCGCCGAAGCAGTACTCGAGCAGGTCACCGCGCACCCCGAGATGCACGACCAGAACTGCTACGGCATTCGGCGGGGATGCAACACGACCCAGTGCATCGCCGGTTGGGCCGTCGTCCTGAGCCCCGACGCCGAAGCAGTCTGGTCAGGGAGCCTGATCGCGAAAGGCGTCGATGTTCTGGAGGCCGTCAAGATGCTCTCCGGCGACGGCTACGCCTTCACCGTGGACGTGGCTAGCGCCGGGTCTCAGCTGCTCGGCCTCACCGAGGACGAGGCCGACGAGCTCTTTTTCAGCTTCGACGACGACCATGCCGTCGACTACCTCCGCGAGCTCATCGCCGAAGCCAAGCAGGCGACGTCATGACCGCCTCCCAAGACGCTCGGACCTCGGATCGCCCCCGTACCGAGGTCCGGGACGGTGCGTCCTCCCGCACCGTGGCCGGGCTGGCCGCGCCCCCCGTAACCAGCCCGGCCCGCTCCACCGAGCAGACCTGCACCCGGTGCCGTCGCTCCGGCGCCGTCAAGGTCACCGTCAACGTGGGCGACCGCCGGTGGCGGTTCTGCCAGCTGTGCCTGTCCCGCGCCGACAAGACCACGGTCGTCACACCGGTCACCTGCGCGCACCCGTACAGCCGGGCGCGCAACGACGGCGGGTACATCTGCCTGGACTGCTTCGAGCCGGTACCCGGCCCGGCGTGGTGCGCCGACGACGACCGGTGGGCCGCCGAGTGCGCGCGCACCGAGGCGGGTCGCGCGTCCCTGGCCACCGTCCTCAGCCTCGGCCTGCTCGGCACGGTGCTGGTCTCGATCGCCGGCGCCACCGGGAAGGTCGGGTTCACCCTGGCCTGCCTGCTGGTGCTGGTCGGCGGGTGCTTCTGGCGGATGCGCCGGGCGGAGACCACCCCGCACCCGTCGCTCGAGAAGTGGCCGGCTGACGAGCCGCTCGCGGGCGCGACGTGGCCGGACCTGGATCCGAGAGAAGACTGGCGGGTGCGGTCATGAGCACCGAGACCCGGCTGGGCGCCGACACGAAACGCGCCGAGTACCGCGCCTATCTCTGCTCGATGATCGACCACGGGTGCGACTGCCTGGCCCTGGATTTCGACTGGTGGGCGCAGGTGGTCGTCGCCGACGACCTCAGGACCGACCTGCAGCACGTCGCCGACGATGCCCGCGACGCGGTCCGGCAGCGGCCGTACGACGACCGGCACGTTTACGGGTTCGCGTACCTGGCATCGGCAGTTCGCTACAACAGCCAGGCCGAGGCGCAGGCGACCGCTGACGGCGTTTACCAGGGGCTTAACGCCCGGGTGCCCCTGTGAGGGGCCGCCGGGTGCTGGACCGCCGCCTGGACGTCCGCCACACCGCCGTCGTCCTCACCGTCGTCCCACCGGTCGCCCTGCTCGCGGGGCTCCTGGTCCTGCTCGCCGCCCTGAGCTTTACGCCGGGCCTATTCCTGATTGGTGGCCACTGATGGGCACGCGCGCCGACTTCTACTCCGAGGACATGACCTGGCTCGGCTCGATCGCCTGGGACGGCTATCCGGGCGGCATCGACCTCGATCTGCTGCGCTCGACCAGCGATGCGGTTTACCGGGCCAACGTCGCCAGATTCCTTGCCAGCCGCGACGACTCGACCCTTCCGGATGCCGGATGGCCGTGGCCCTGGGACGACTCCCGGACGACGGACTATGCCTACGTCCTGAAGGGCGGCGCAGTCCACGCCAGTTGTTTCGGCCATCTCTGGTACAAGATCGATTTCGACGATGAGTCCCTTGGGGCGGTCGAGACCGGCGACGTGAAGATGACCTGCTTCCCCAACATGTCCGAGCAGAAGAACACGCGGTACGACAAGGGCAGCGGCGTGCTGATCGTCGGGTTCGGTGGGCCGTCGTGACCCGCCGCCAGATGCGGGCGCAGATCCCGCCCGAGACCGGCCTGCGCGCGTGGGCCACCCGTGCCCTGCTGGCCGTCCTGCGGTTCTGCTCGGACGCCGTGGACTGGGTGGCCGACCGGATGGATCCCGTGTTCGACGAGGACGTGATCCGGTGAGCGATTACGGGGCACCCGAGACGTTCGAGATCACCTGGTCAACTGGCCATGTCGAGAGGATCCAGGCCCACCAGGTGTCTTGGCCTGGCAGCACCTTCGGCGCGATCGTGCGTCCACAGCTAATCAATTTCCACGGCGAGTTCGACGGGGCATGGACTCTCGTCCTCTCGGCCCTGGAAGCGGACATCGTGCGAGTCCGGAACATCACCCGGACTGAAGAGTCGATCGACCGGTTCGGCGGTGACTCATGAGCCGGGCGTGGGACCTGGACCGGCCGGAGCTGGCCCGCCATCCGGGCGTCCGGACCGCCGTCGATCTGATCGCCGATGCGGCCGAGGTCGACTACATGCCGACGGTGAACCCGGACAAGGCACGCCCAGCCGCCGAGCCCATGGTGACCATCCCGGCCCGCCTGCTCGCTGCCGTCCGTGCCGACGTGATCTCCGATCGGGACCGTGCTCGCGGTGAGCGCGGACTCCTGGCGCCTGCTGGCTCGGCGACCGCAGCAAGGGCCAACGCCCCACGAGACGCATTGGCGGGCGCTGCATCCGGGTTACGCGGAGCTGATCGACTGGCCGTTAGGGGGTGGCTCGTGAAGCACACCATCCCGCGCTCGACCGGCGGCGGTCAGCTCGCCTTCCTGCTCGCCCTCGGCCGCGCACTGTTCACCATCGCCGTTGTGGTGCTGGTCCTTTCAACGATCTAACAAGGACATCCCATGAAGAAGATCCTCACGGCTCTCGCCGCCGCAGCCCTGATTGGCTGCTCGGCGCTGACCGCACCGGCCGCATCCGCGTACGCCCCGCCGGTTTCCGGGCCGATGGTCGCTCGCCAGCCCGCGAAGTGCCACCTGCCTGAGTCGGTGCGACCGGCTGGGTGCCGCCTCCCGGTGAAATGCCATCTGCCGATAGCGGTCCGGCCGAAGATCTGCCTGCGCCTGATCAAGGTGATCAGGGTTTCCCCGATCGAGGTCGGCCGCCCGCGACCGCGCACCCCCTGAACGGCGGCCGGGACCGGGCGGCTCACATCGACCCCCGGCTCGGTCGCACAGGCCCGCCTAGCTCAACGGCAGAGCGCCGCCGGTTCCTGCGCAAGGGGAGCCGGTAGAGGTTCGGGTTCGAATCCCGGGGCGGGCACCACTCGGCCGAGTGAACCTGATCCACTCGCACACACGAAAGGCAAGACATGACCAAGGTTTCGAAGCGGATCGGGCTCGCGCTCGGCCTCGCCGCGCTGCTGCTGGGGTTCGTCGGGGTTGGCGCGGCTCAGGCCGCCATCCCCGACAGCGACATCAGCCAGAACACGGTGCACAGCACCGCCTACCGGGTGGGCAACGGCGACACTCTGGCGTTCTACGGAGCGTTGCAGGCCAAGGGTCCGGATTCACCGGGCGTCTGCTACCGGATGGAACAGCTGACCCCCGCAGGCAACTGGGTCACTAGCGGGTTCCGGGAGGCCGAGACCGACGTCGTCCTGAACCCGGCCCATCACTGTTCCTACAACACCGCCCCGTACATCACCTGGGTTATCCACGATGGGCTCAGCGTTCGCGGAGTCAGGTTCTTCCGGTACGACCTCGGCGGGGCGAACGTCGGCACCCACTGCAACACCGCCACGAGCTGCCGAAACATGTACCAGGGCACGTAGGGCGCCGTCCCCCTGAGCTTGGCGCGCGGCCGGGGAGTCTCGATCCCCGGCCGCACGATCCCCCACTATCCCAGACCCTCCTGTCTCGAAGGAAAAGCCAATGGGCCTCGACACAACGCACGACTGCTGGCACGGCGCGTACTCGGCCTTCAGCCGCTGGCGCAACCACCTCGCAGAGGCTGCCGGATACACGCTCGTCACGGAGAGGACCGACTTCTTCACGCACGAGCAGCCGAACATCGACTGGGCGGCCATCGTCGATTCGAACTACGCCGGTGAATGGGACGCCACCCCGGCCGACCCGCTGGTGGTCCTCATCGCGCACTCGGACTGCGACGGCGTGATACATCCGGCGCAGGCCGAGCCGCTGGCCGATCGGCTGGAAGAGCTGCTGCCGAAGCTGGACGAGGCCGAATCCGCAGGCCACATCGCGCGCCTGGGGATGCGCGGAACTACCGAGCGGTTCATCACCGGGCTTCGCGAAGCAGTCAAAGCCGATGAGGACGTGGACTTCCAGTGACGACCACGACTGACACCGCCGTCACCGAGCAGGCCGCGCTCGGCCCGCACCCGCTGTTCGACCACCTGCTGGCCGCCGAGCCCGAAGGTAGCTACGTCCGTGAGGTGTTCGGCCTCGGTCACCGCGACGAGCTGGCCGTGCCCGCCCTGGAACCGGACAAGGTCCACGACCCGCAGCTGATCCTGCGCGCCCGGGTGATCAGCTCCACGCCGACGGGGTCGCTGATGCTCGACGTTGAGCGCAGCCGGTCCGTGCCGTTGCACGCGGCGGTCGGTGGTGGGCAGTGACCCCGTCCGAGCGGCAGACGCTCTCCGATGCACAGGCGGCGCTGCTGGACGCGATGGTCGCTGCGGCCCGGGCCGTCGCCACCATCAGCACGCTGATCGTCGCGGACAAGGCCAGCGCCGCTCGGACCGAAGACCGGGTCGCGCGAGGGCTGATGTTCGACATCGGCGGTGACGTGCGCCCGGCGCCGAGCCCACACCCCAAGCCCGGCCCACCGAAGGGAAGGTCATGAACCGCAGCGTGCTCGCCGCCTGGGGCACATCCCCGGCGCACGTCGACGATTGGCGGTTCGACGCCGCCTGCCTGGACGAAGATCCTGAGCTGTTCTTTCCGGTCGGTAGCTCGGGGATTGCGGCAGTCGAGCAGATCGAGGAAGCCAAGGCCGTCTGCCGTCGGTGCGACGTCGTCGAGACGTGCCTGCGGTGGGCGCTCGACACCGGCCAGGACGCGGGCGTCTGGGGAAACCTGTCCGAGGACGAACGACGGGCGCTCAAGCGCCGGAACGCCAGGGTCCGGCACGAGGCTCAGCGAGCCGAAGCCGACCAGGCGCCAACGCCACCGGCCCAAGCAGAAGAGCAGGCGCGGGCCGTGGTCCCCGCCGAGGACACCCTCTACGTCATCACCACCTGCCGGGACGCCGGGAAACCCTGGCGGGAGATCGGCCAGATCCTCGGCACCTCCGACGGGACCTGCCGGGAGATCTACGCCGGCACCCGGCTCAACGTGGCCAGGGCTACCGAGGAGACAGCGCGGGCCCTGGTCCAGAGGGTGGGTGCCGAGTGACCGCCGCGATCGAGCAGGCCGAGATGCTCCCCGCCGGCGTGTGCCGCGTCATGCTCGACCTGAACCACTCGACCCTGGTCGACTTCGAAGATCTGCGCTACGTGCACTGGCACCCCTGGTCGCCACTGTTTGGCCACAACGGGAAGACCTACGTGTCAGCGAACGTGGCCGACTCCGTTCGCTACCTGCACCGCACGATCAAGAACACCCGCGACGGCTGCGAAACCGACCACATCAATGGAGATGGCCTCGACAACCGTCGAGAGAATCTGCGCACTGCAACCGCCTCTCAGAACCGCGCCAACATGGGCAAGCCCCGCCGCCCAGACGGATCCATGCACAGCTCGGCATACAAAGGGGTGAGCTGGGACCGATCACGAGGCCGATGGCAGTCAAAGGTCAGCATCGGCGGACGTTCTCGGAACCTGGGTCGATACGACGACGAGATCGAGGCCGCCCGCGCCTACGACCGAGCCGCCGAAGCCCACTGGGGAGAGTTCGCCCAGCTGAACTTCCCTGCGGCGGTGAGTGCCTGATGCACCCACCAATTACGGCGCCAGGTCTCTATGACCTCACTGACGACGAGTACCACAGCGACTTGGTCCCGGGCGGCAGCGCGAGCTCGTCGACCCTTCGCCGGCTGCTGCCGCCGAGCGCACCGAAGGTCGTTGAGTACGAGCGGGCCCACGGCCGGCCACCGAAGGCGGCGTTCGACCTGGGCCACGCGTTCCACAAGCTGGTCCTCGGCCGCGGCTCGGTGCTGAAGGTCGTCGAGCGCGAGGACGGTGACCCGGCGTGGAACACGAATGCGGTCAAGGCCGAGGTCGAGGCCGTCCGGCAGGCCGGCCAGGTTCCGCTGAAGCGGGCCGAACTGGCGCAGGCCGAGGCCATGGCGCAGGCCGTCCGTGATCACCCGACGGCCGGCGCGCTCTTCGCTCCCGGAACCGGACTGCCCGAGCGGTCGGTCTTCTGGACCGACGAGCGAACCGGCGCGTCATGCCGGGCGATGATCGACTGGCTGTCGATCCTGCCCGGCCTCCCGCCGGTGATCGTGGACCTGAAGTCCACCGAAAAGCCCAGCCTGCAATCAGTGGTGAAGTCGATGGGCGACTTCGGTTACTACATGCAGGACCCCTGGTACCGGAACGCCGTGGAGTCACTCGGGTTCGCATACGAGGACATCGACTTCATCTTCGTGTTCGTCGGCACCAAGCCCCCGCACCTGATCACCCTCTTCCGCCTGGACTACGACGACCTGATCGAGGGCGTGAAGCGCAACGGCGAGGCCCTCGACCTGTGGATCAAGTGCACCGAATCCGGTGTGTGGCCGGGGTATTCCGAAGAGATCCAGACCAAGCCGCTGCCCCGCTGGGTGCACACCAACTAGGAGACCTGAGCAATCGTGACCATCGAAACCATCCCGCCCGGCTCGCAGCTCGCACTCACGGCCACTCCGGGGCAGATCGAGCTGACCGAATGGGTGGCCCGAGCCAGTTCCGCGCACGCCCTCATGAGCGGGCTCGTCGACTCGTTCTTCGTCCCGGCCGCCTACAAGCCGACCGGCGGCGCGAACGGGCGAGAGATCGCCATCGCCAACGGCGTCGGCGCGATCCTGCTCGGCCAGTCCATCGGCGTCGACCCGCTCACTGCGCTTCAGAACATCTACATCGTGCACGGCCGGCCCGGCATGTACGCCAAGTTCAAGGTGGCGCTCTGCCAATCCCGCGGTCACGAGATCTGGACCGACGAGCGCACCGACGAAAGCGTTACCGTGTCCGGGCGGTCGCGGGGGTCCGAGCGCATCCACACCATCACCATCACGATGGACATGGCCACCCGGGCTGGCTGGACGTCGAACCCGGCGTACAAGAAGACCCCGCAGGACATGCTGTGGTCGCGGGCCGCTGGCCGGGTGTCCGACATGGTCGGCGGGTCGGCACTGTTCGGCATCGCCTCCATTGAGGACCTGGAGGACGGTCCGGACGACCGTGTCCGGACCATCACCAGAGTCACCGCCAAGGACGTCCAGAAGCGGGCGCTGCTGGGCGCGGCCAAGGACGAGCCGGCCACCGCTCCGGCCACCGCCGCCGAGGCGAAGGGCGAGGACGACCCCGGCGCGCCGATGCTGGACGCCCGCCAGTGGGACGCCATCAACCGGCGTTTCGTCGAGTTGGAGGTGGTGGGCGACGGCCAGAAGGCCGCACGCCTCACCGTCATCTCCCGCATCGTGGACCGCCCGATCACCCGGGGCGGTGAGCTGACCGCGACCGAGGGGCAGATGGTCCTCGACAACCTCGCGGGCAACCTCGGGTTCGAGGTGGTCGGTCAGGCCCTCGGAACGTCTGCTGCGGCCGGGCCGGTGACCGACGAGGACGGACAGGACGACGACGCCACCGATCCGGCGGAGCCCACCGAGCAGGAATGGGACGCGATGGGCGGCGCCGAGGCCGAAGCGGAGGCAGACCGTGGGTAAGCCTCTCGACTACCGCGTCGTCGTGGTCTCCAAGGCGGAACCGAACCACGCCGACCACAAGGTGCCGGGCGCGTGCATCGATATCACCGAGCCGATGCCCGCTTTCGACGCGGCGACCTACGTCGCCGACGGCGCTGCATTCCATCAGCGGCAGGCCGAGCTGATCCATCGCGCGCTGACCGGGTCGCTGCCCGGCGGCACCTTGTCCAACCTCTTCGCGCTCATGGCGATGGACCGGGTGTCGATCTTCCGGGTGCTGGATCCGGCGGCCGACGTCGCCCTGGCCGCCGCGATCACCGTCGACCTGGAAACCCAGCGCGCCGCCGCCCTGGCCATCCACCGGCCGTGCCACACCGCAGACACCGAGCCCTACGGATGCCAGCACGGCCACCAGGGTTTCGACGAGAACACCGGCGCCATCTCCGGCGTCCCGGATCAGCCCGCCGAGTGCATGGCCTGCACCTACGACGACCGCACGTACGCCTACCCCTGCCCGACCGCGCAGGCCCTGGGCGTGACCGCGTGAGCCGCCGCCGCAAGCCGCAGTTCGGTGGCTTCCTCTACGGCCAGACCTGGATCCAGGCCGTCTACCTCCGCCCGGTGGAGGCCGGCCGCCGTGAGCGGGTCCGCCGACAGGTCGTGCGTGTCAAACGCCGGGCCGCGCGGAGGTGGACGGCGTGAGGAAACCCGAGTTCCTGGAGCGGGCCGGGATCACCTTCCGACAGCTCGACTACTGGGCACGCGCCGGGTACATCACGCCCGAGGGCGCCGAGACCACCTCTTCGGATGCACGCAGCCTTGCGCCCGATCAGGTGCACGAGGTTCGCACGCTCGTGGCAGAGGGGTTCACAAAGACCGAGATCGCTGAGCGGTTCCACGTCTCCTACGGCACAGTCCGGGACGTCGTCGAGCACCGACGCGCCTACGCCGACGATCGCGATCCGAGCCGCATCGCCGAGCACGCGAACACGCCGAAGAGCGGCCACGCGCGGCTCTGGACTGAGGCGGAATGCGCTGTCGCCGAACGGATGGGCCGTCTTGTCCGCGCCGGCATCGAGGTGGCCACGGCAGCTGAGATCGCTCGCCGCCCGGATGAGCAGATCGAGATCGGGCCCGGGGTATTCGTCCAGGTCGCCCCGGAGGTGTCCCGATGAGCTTCACCCACGCTTGTCCCGGTTGCGGGACGCCCGTGCGGCCCGCCATGTACGCGTGCGGGGGCTGCTGGCCGCGCATACCCGGCGACCTCCGTACGGCCATCCTGCGCGCTTGGGGTCGCCGCCAGCACGGCGAACCAGGCGCGACCGCCGAACACGACAAGGCGAAAGCCGCTGCCACCACATGGCTGAAGGCGAACCCGCGATGAAGATCGTCGGACTGGATTACTCACTGACCGCGTTCGGCGTGACCGAACTCAGCGTCGGCCCGGACCTGCCGTGGCGTATGCACTGCTCCGTGTTCGAGCCCAAGGTGAAGGGCCTTCGCCGCCTCGACCAACTGGTCGAGCTGGTCGAGGAGTCCGCTGACGGCGCCTACGTCGTCGTCTACGAATCACCGGCCTGGGGCGCGCAGGGAAACACGTTCCACCAGACCGCCGGTGGGTGGTGGATCGTCCGGCATACCCTGCACCGGCTCGGCGCCCTGGTTGTCGAGGTCAACCCGACGCAGGTCAAGCAGTACGCCCTCGGAAAGGGCAGCGGCAAGGGCACCGGGAAAGACGCCGTGATCGCCGCAGTGGTCCGCCGGTATCCGCGATTCACCGCCGACGACAACAACGCCGCCGACGCTCTGGTGCTCGCCGCACTTGCAGCCCGGCGCCTCGGCCACCCGATTGAGGACACCCTGCCGCTTACCCACCTGCGAGCCCTCGACGCCGTCACCTGGCCCGGCGACTGGCCAGCACCGAATGAGATCGCGAATATTCCAGCGCCCGAAATCAACCACCAGGAAGGCACTCTGCTGTGACCCTCACCCTGAAAGCCGATATCCAGGTCGCCACCCCCGACCTGCGCAACGCCCTGAGGGCGGTGCTGCCCCTGTCGAACCCGATCGTGACCGGCGACCACGACGCCGAGCACCGGGTGCGCCTGGCGTTCGTCGAGCACTGGCTGTACGTCATCGCCTCCAACGGCAGCGGCACCGCGCTGGCGAAGGTGGCCGTCAAGAACGACTCCCGCACCATCGAGTTCACCGCCGAGGACGGGCCGATCCTGGTCGACCTCACCCCGCGCCGGGCCCGGCTGATCCTGCAGCAGTTCAAGGCCAAGCCGTCCGACCCGGACGTGGGGCAGCTGATGGAGTTCGGCATCGACATCGAGGACGAGTCCCTCACCGTGTCGGACATCGGCGGCCTGTGGTCGGAGGGCGAGTCGAACCGGTACCCGATCGAAGAACCGTCCGACAGCTTCCCGGACGTCATCCGGATCACCGCCCAGGCGCTGGCCGGCATCGGCGCCACCCAGGTCGGCAAGCCCCTCGTCACCGACGGGCGGGTGTTGCGGCTGTTCGAGACGGCGTCGCGGGTGTACGACCAGCCGCTGCAGATCGAGGCCACCGGATCCTCGGAGAGCCGGGGCTTCACGGTCTCCTGCGGTCCCGACTTCCTGGGCACCCTGTCCAGCACCCACCAGGACGACGACAGCCTGAAGAAGCGCGATCGCAACCGGTTGGCGTGGCTGGCGCTCATTCCCGCGCAGAAACTGCAGGTCGTCTGATGGCCGAGGCGAAGCTCAGGGTTCAGGTTGCCCTGGAGTACCCCGAAGGGTGGAGCCAGGCCGAGCGGAACGCCGAGCGCACGCACCGCGAGCGGATGGCCGCGATCCAGGCCGCGATCCAGGCCGAGACCGAGGCCAGGACGATCGCGCAGATGGTCACCTACCCCACCGACTACGAGGTGTGGCGTGACGCGGTGTTCTCCGCCAACACCAGGCTCGGCAACACGGCCGACCGGGCGCAGGTGGTCGAGACGGCCGAGTGGTTCTGGCAGTTGCTCCAAGAGGTGCCGGTGCAGCAGCAGGGTGTTGCACCGTGCCCCGACTGCCAGGGCGAGAACGGCAACCACTTCACCGGCTGCGCGGTGGGTGGCTGATGGCCGAGATCAAGCGCATCCCGATCGACGAGTTCCAGAAGCGCGGCTACCTCCAGGAACTCAACCGCCGGTTCCTGCACCCCCTCGGCATGGCCCTGGAGGTCGCGGTCGCCGACGACGGAACCGTGACCCTCGGCGGGATCTGGGACTACCGGGACGACCCGGAGGGCATCTACTTCGACACCAGCGAAGCCAAGCTGAACGGCCGGGCGGCGGCCGTGGCCGAGGAGTGGGCCTCGAAAGAGGCACCCCGCAGGGCCGCGCTGGGGTACATGGTCCAGCCCGCCGGGCTGGCGCCCGAGGACTTCGACGGATGACCGGCATCGAGACGGCAGACCACTGCCCCCGTTGCGGGGCGCTGGTGTGGTGGCGGCTGTCCGTCCTCGGCAGCCGCCTGCGTCTCGATGCCACCCCCGACCCCACCGGGAACGTCATCATCATCGCCACCCCGGACGGGAAGGTCAGAGCGGACGTCCTCACCGGTGACCGGATGCCCGCCCAGCAGGAAGCGTGGAAACAGCACGCCTGCCCGAAAGCGAAACCTGGGCCGCCGTGCGCGGTCTGCAGGCGGCCCATGAACCCCGCCGACCTGTTCCGGGCGCTGCGGTGGACCACGCACCCCGGCATCGGGTGCGACAGCGAATACCAGGGTGCGGTGGCACGGCTGGCTATTGAGACGAAACGTGCTGCGAGAGAACTCAGGAGGGCGTCGTGAGCCCGATCCGCGCCAGCGAGCGCCCACGCTATCCGGCCGACTGGCCGGTCATCAGCCTTCGGATCCGACGAGACCGCGCTGCCTGGCGCTGCGAATGCGTCGGGGAATGCGGTCGCGGGACCCACCAGGGGCGGTGCCCGAATGCCAACGGCGGCAACGCCTACGGCACCGGATCCAAGGTGGTGCTGACGGTCGCGCACCTGAACCACACCCCGGAGGACTGCCGAGACGAGAACCTCCGCGCAATGTGCAACGGATGCCACCTGCACTACGACAAGGACCACCACGCCGAGACGCGTGCGGCCACGCGGCGGGCTGAGCTGGCGGCGCAGATGGAGCCGCTGCTGTGACCGCGACCCAGCTGGATCTATTCGGCACCGTTGAGGCTGCCGGCCAGCGTGCTGCCGACTGGAAGGCCGAGCGCGCCCGGCTGATGTACGAGCGCCTGCTGTTCGGTACCGACCTCGGGTACGGGCTGTGCAGCGAAGCAGCGTCCGGCTGGCCCAACGGCGTGCCGGCCGGAGCGGAGGCCGCGATCGACGCCTGCTACGCCGAGCAGGAACGAGCCAGCCTCGGCCAGCTGGTGCCCGGTGCGCCCGGCTCCTGCCGGCGGTGCGACCACGCGACAATCTGCCACTACGTCTGCCGGTTCGCCTGCGAGGCGAAGGACTGCGCCTGCTCGGTGCTCACTGATCCGGTGGTCGAGCATCTGCGGGTCGAGGTGCTTCCTGGGGCTGTTCTTTCGGTGCGGACTATTGCTGAAGTAATGACCGAACGGTGGGCCAGATATAACCACCCGTGGCCTGGCATCGAGCGCGCCGCTAAGGCAGAGATGGAGACGATCAATTAATGGCGCGTATCCGCTCAATTAAGCCGGAGTTCTGGAGCGACGACGTTGTCGGGACGTTGACAAGAGACGCCCGGCTGATGTTCATCGCCTCGTGGAACTTCGCCGACGACGAGGGTCTGCTCCGGTGGACGCCCGCGTTCCTCAAGGCGTCGGCGTTCATGTACGACGGTGACGTCAAGGTCGCGAAGGTCCAGGGGCTGATGGCCGAGGCGGTCGAAGCCGGTCTCGTCTTCCCGTATGTGTCCGGCCGGGCGGCCGGAACGCTCGCCTGCATCGTGAATTTCCGCAAACACCAGAAGGTGAACCGCCCGCAGCCGGGAAAGCTGCCTCCGCCGTCCATCCAGTCGCGGGACGTCATCGAGATGTACGCGCGGCGGGACGGCTGGATCTGCCATCTCTGCAAGGGCCCCGTCGACCACGAATGGCACGGCGCACCGATCGACCCGTACGCCCTCGACGCCCAGGACAAGCGGTCCATCAGTGCGTCCCCGGATCACATAATCCCCAGGTCAAGGGGCGGATCCGACTACCCAAGCAACATCGCGACCTCGCACCTGGGATGCAACCAGGGCCGCGCCGACCGGGCCATCGAGGGATTCCAGATGCCGATGAGCGTTCGACGACTACTCATGCCGGACTCAGTGAATCAGTCAGTGAACGGCTCAGTGAACGAGTCACTGAGCCCGCATGCAGAAGAGGTGAAGGCGCAATGACGGAAGGGTGTATGGAGGGGTTAAGGAAGGGTATGGGGAGAGGAGAAGTGCACTCCCAGCCCAACCTCACCTGCCCCACGCAGTCGCGCGTGTCGTCCTGTGGAAATGTGGATAACCCTGTTGGCGACCTCATCGTTGGCCTGGTCGACGCGCCCATCGCCCGACCACGGCATCCGGTCATTCGCACCGGCGAGCGGGAACGACTCAGCGAAACAGTTCGCCTAGCGGTAATTCGCCGCGACAGCCCCCGCTGCAAAGAATGCGCCGACTGGCTGCGCTATCCGGAGATCGAAATCGACCACATCAAACCGTGGTCAGCAGGTGGGGCTGACACCACTGACAATCTTCGCGTCCTATGCCGCTCCTGCAATCAGAAGCGCAGCAATTACATCGACCCCATCGCCGAAAGCCGCAGCGTCCTGCCGGCCACCTGGTGGTGCGTCGACTGCGCCGAGGCGATTGCGGTGCTGCCGCAGGACCCGAAAACGCTGCTGTTCGCTCACCTTGAGGTAGACCCTGCCATCGCCGACGACACCCAGCGCTCCTGCAGCGACAGCACCTGGTGCGCCAAGAGCTGGTGGCAGATCGCCTCGCTGGCCACGCTTCCCGAGCCGGTTCTCGCATTCTGCGGTCACTGCTACGCCACCGCCTACACGCCCTGGCCGCTCTGATGGCCGCCAAGCGCGCCGGCCGCGACGCCCGCCTCGACCGGTGCCCCGAATGCGGCGCCTGGCGCTACAACGGCAACTGCCGGGCGTGCGCTGTCGAGGCACCATCCCAGCCCGAACGGAAGGCATCATGACCGCCCGCCCCGATCCCCTGGCGCAGGTCCGCGCCCTCGGCCCGTGATGGGCGTGAATGTCGGCTCTGCGTGGGACAATAAGACCAACGCGGCCCTCCGATGGTGGAACACCGGAAGGCCGCTAACCACATCACCTGACCAACCAGGGAGGTGGCTCTGATGGAGCCTACGTCGAAGTGCTCAATTCCCGGGTGTGAACGCCGACCGCGACCCATCGGGATGTGCAAGAGCCACTACAAGATGGACTGGGAGCGCCGCAGGAAGGCGAGCGTCCAATGTTCGATCGGCGGATGTGAATCCGGCGTCAAGTCGGCAGGGTTCTGCGCCAAGCACTACTGGCGCCTGCAGCATCACGGTGATCCGAACTGGGAACCGATCCGCCCAGAAGGCTGCAAGGTGCCGGGATGCGCCGCTGCTCACCGAGGTCTCGGCCTCTGCCGCAAGCATCTTGCCCAGCACGAGGCTGGCACTCCCGTCGGTGCCAATCTGCCTACCCGCAGTGGAACCCTGGCCGAGCGATTCGTTCGCTACCTGACGCCCGGTGCGCCTGACGCCTGCTGGGAATGGCAGGGCACGATCAATAACCGCGGCTACGGCAAGCTCGACAGGCTCTATGCACACCGCTTCGCCTACCAGCAGGCCAACGGGCCAATTCCGCCCGGCCTGGAGGTCATGCACTCCTGTGACAACCCGCCGTGCTGCAATCCCTCGCACCTGAGCGTGGGGACTCACACCGACAACATGAAGGATATGGCCCGCAAGGGACGCCACCCATTCGCCCGGGCCGGGGTCAAATGACCGACGAGGGCTGCGCCGCCCGACTCTGCGATCGGCCAGCCTCCCTGGGCTGGCTTTGTCAAACTCACGGCCAGCGCCTCGCCGACCACTACGGCGCCCGCGAAGGCCTCGGCACCCCCGGCCGGATCATCCACGGCCTGCCCTGGATGTACGACCACATCCAACTCGCCTACCCCAGCCTGGCCGGCTGGTCCGGTGGGAACCGCGACTCAGGCGACATCGACGACGCCGAAGCAGAAAAGCTCAGCGCGGTGATGGCCCTGCGAACGGAGATCCGCGACCACCTCACCATCACCGCCTGCGAGCTGGCCGAGGACATCGGCAGGAAGCCCCCCGATCTGGCCATCAGCCAGCGCGTGGCCGTCGTCCGCTCGGCGGCCTGGCTGGTGGCTCACATCGAGCCGTTGCGGGCCGCACAGGGCGCCAGGGCGACGGAGGACGCCGTCAAGGGCGCCATCGAATGGGCCGAGACCAAACCGCGCACGGACGTGCACGAGGCGATCGCCGC
>Ga0307513_10000677_pt1 | contig 48868 bp, 59 predicted proteins | sample 15_EM_MG_FD_202174 | JGI IMG/M metagenome (GOLD analysis project Ga0307513, IMG submission 202174) | Populus trichocarpa ectomycorrhiza microbial communities from riparian zone in the Pacific Northwest, United States - 15_EM | ecosystem: Host-associated > Plants > Roots > Unclassified | place... | reverse complement strand
GCTTGGAAATTATTATAGAAACTATGAACTTGTCAGGAGTCGAACATATCTACCCAATTTTTTAATGCCAAGGCGTCCCCCGTTGCAAAATATTTAGTTGACAGTATAGACGGCCGGAACCATAGCACAGGTAATCCAATTAATATGAGGAAGGGCCCTACGGTCAACCAATATCTGAATCCCCTCTATCCCTTGGGCAGTGTGAAACAGTAAAATTCGTACCCAGAACGCTAAGGCTAGAATTAGGCAGTTGCTAGCTGTCCTTAGTAAGGAAATCGGATTTTTCAGTCTTTCTAATGCCCAAATGACTCAGCACTCTACGGTAGGTCAGATTAAATACTCCCCACACGAATATCGTTCCATAACAAGCTTAGCGTGCTAGGCGCGAATTTTACCCGCCCAACGAAAACAATACCGTAGGCTACTCGAGTACTCGAGTACAGTGCCCTCCCCCCCCAATGTTACCCTCCCCTACTCTTACACCCCAGAGTGAACATAGCATCGATTCTGCCACACTACCGGTATCCCTCCTGGCCTACCGTCCATAATATCAGTATCGGCACAAGATGTATGATATAAATCTAATCATGGCTATGTCAGACTGCACATCATATGCCAGCGGGTCTGGAATGGGGGGGACGGCTGGTATGTACTAGTACCGGTACTCGTACAAGTATCACACTCGCATGGCCTTGTCCACTCTCAGCCACCTTGGATCCAGCGACGAGATTAAGGTTGCCCGCACTGCAAAGGCACAGATAGCAAAGGAAGTCCATCTCAAAGCCTGTACAGTATGATACATCACCAACAGACGGCATCGGGAAGAGCGAATTCTCGTGCTCCGGATAATATTCGTACTGGTAACCAATGCTTGCTGCTTGCTCGCATGCTTCTCCCTCCCGGGGTGAAGATCTCTCCTCTTATAGCTCCCGAACCCCGAAGATCTGCAGTAGTTTTCTTCGCGCATCGCAATCATCCTACAAAAAGGTTTACCATTGTGCATGAACGACCAACTGCGAACATAATTGCCTTCCCAACCAGTATTGTCCCTGTCCTTAAGATGATTTTCCGCGGAGCTTTGTTCGACGGATCAGACACGCACTTGCGATAATAGATACGATAATGGACCCCATTGTTGGGAAAACAATGCTGCGACAGCGGTGTTGCGGGGAGGCAATTGTGCGAAGTGGGGGTCGAATAAGAATAGAAGAATGAAAGATATTGTTGTATCATACAGTAGGGAAACGGAAGAAGGAAATGGGAGAATTGAGAGAGGACTAAAGTCCTTGCTCGGAACGTGGGCATAAAAAAACAGCACATTTCCCAACATCTAAAGTAGACCAAGCAGATATTCTTCTGCTTATTTTGTGAAATGGAGATATAAATGGGTGGAATACGGTAGTGAAGGCTTAAGGAAACTTGTGATGTTGGGAAATACGGTGGGACAAGAGATGCTATATATTGCAACATCACAGCCTTCCTTACTGCTCAACATGTATGATAGGTATCTACTTTCATTTTCCTTTGGATAGGACGAGTATAAGTGCATCTGCTATTGGTGAATCGCATCCATTTTCTTTTTGAAGTCGTAGATATTGTGGAGTGTTGCCTTTAACAAAAGTGGCCCCTATTTCTACGTTGGCGGGCCGAGCAGGGCCAAAACTTTCTCTCCCCTCTGCCTAACCACACAAGTAATCAGCTCCCGGGTAGAGGAAAGCGCCGTCGGGAAGAGAATAACCCGATAAGGTACTACCGGTATACTGACACCGTGCCTGGCGGCGGATTTCGCAGCTTTGATTCACCAAAGAGAGACCATATCTGAGAGCTGAAAATGATTATCAGCTGGCGACATGGCCAAGATCACCTGAACCTCCGCACATGGTAGACCAAGTTGGACCCCTAAGCCGAGAATCGCCCAGTAAGGTGCCCGAAATTAGCTTCCCGGGAAGACCTTCTCCCGATATCTTACTTGTGATTCGGCGTACCGTATCGCGCTCAATGACCGGCCATCAAAGCAAAAGCGCTCAGCCATCCCTCGTCCGCCAGTAATACTGTAATGATGTGCTATCTGTACGGTAAATCACTTGTACGATATCAATATCGGATCGCGACGCGCAGCTATAGCTTCTAGTTTGTCGTGCGACAGGTGCCAGCACTAGTGCTGTATTATAACCCTCTTTCGATTTCGCCTCGTGTGTCGCCGCTGGCACTTGGATTGGTCGGTCGGGCTTACGAGACGACACTTTTGCCCTCGGATACCAATGGTGCACCCTTGCTCTGGCGGGGTCTAGAATTCCTCCGAAATGTGCTCCTTTCTTTTCTTTTGATGCGCGTGTCCCGAACGGAAGAGGAAGAGGAAGTGTGAGGGTAAGTGCAGTTTATCAGCCCTGCTAATTTGTTGCGTGCGGTTGGCGTGTGGCATGGCTTACAGTGATGGCCGGAGGGCTGTAGGTTCCAGAGTTAGCTGAAGCACGGCGCTGAAGCTTCTGCGGTTGGAGTTGTGATTATGGTGGGTCCGTGGCCATTGGTAATGGTAGGTAGAGAGCCAATCGACCGAGTGAGGCGCCTATGATACCAGTACCATATTCGACGAGAATTGGGTTGCGGGCACTGGAAGAGCAAGTGGAGGATGGAGGATGTGTTGTTATGGCACGGTATCGGTAAATGCCGCTCTGCCCTGAGGTGCTTCTTTCTGTTTGGTCGTCTATGATAGGATATGCAATAACAAGTTCCTTTCAGTCTAAAAGCGCTTCGACACTGCACTCTCTGCTCCGACTGCACTTTTTTTCCCCGAAAAGCCTCACGATGAAATATACAATATACACTTTATGCTCCGGCCTACTCGTATACTCGTATAAGTTGGGATCTACAGTCGCTCAATGCGCTACGGAATGGTAGAACTCGCGGTTACCCAATGAACTGCCTATTGTAGCCGCCAAACGCCTTTCCGAATCACGAATACTCACTCGCGAGACTCTAATATTGCAATCCCGATCCTCCTCCTAGGATTCCCTGCCAAACCCAGCGATCGACCAAATCGGTTGCGTTCGTACAACCTAATTAGAGTAAGCAACCAAGCCTACTATGATAAGTCAGCCAGGATATCGTACTCACGGTGCGCTAAAGTTACCACGGTGCATAAATTGCCCCTAGGAGCACAAACAACCCTTTCCAACCCCAAAATCGCATCCGCACCTCAAATTAATCCAAAACCGCAATGAGTTAGATAAACTACGGGTTAAACTACCGGCGCTGTATCACACCATACTCGTAGGCAGAATGCAATGGGAGCACGGACAGAGCCAAATTTATCATCCCTCCTTCCCTCCACCCCTCCATCAACTCACTCGATTCCACAGCACCACACCGCACCGCACCGCACAAAAAAAAACAAAAAGCTAAACCTCACGACAGTAACAACCCTCGTGCACACCACCACGAAGTCCCATTCGCCAGGGAGAAGCTAATTTTACGTAATGCACCTCCATTTTTTCCCATTTTTCTTTCTTTTCTCTCATTTTCTTTTTTCTTTTCCCATTTCCCCCCCTCGCACACCGGGGCAAGACAGGGAAGGAAAAAAAAAAGCTTCGGCCATCTCCTCGCTCCTCGTGGCGGCTCCGCGGAGCTAACTTACCGTTAGTGTCGTTTATTAGGGTTGTTTGTGCCAAGGGTTGGAAAAGTTTGGGTTCCCCGCAAGTTACGGAGTTGGGGATTTTGTTGGCTTGATTCGGAAAGGTTTTTCTTCCCCCCTTTCTTTCATTATTCCCTTTGGCCACTGGGGGGGGATGATGTCAAGGGAGGGAAAAATGGTTTGCTTATTTATTCAATTTGATCTTAATTTTCGCAAAGGATTGTTTTGCGATTGGATTTTGTACCGGACCGTAGAACGGTCCAGATAATTATGGTGTGACGTTGAGTTGGTGACGGTTCTACCTGTACCAGCGTTCGCGAAATCTGAGATGGGATGTTGTGATCGATTTATTATTATATTGCTTATGCTAACCTATGCTCTGCTCGGACCCTTACTCCTGCTGGACTCGTACGAGTACTGGTACCGTACCGTACTACACTCGTGCTCAACCAGCTCAGAAGGCACATCGCATCGTGGGTCTTTCCCTCCCTTCCATTCCCTCCCCTTTCCAACTCCGGCCCACGATGCCTGAGCTGTGGGGCGGACCCTGCGCATCCAAATTACCTAACAACTTCCCACAAACCCACGGCAAGAGCTGGCCAATTCAGCCCGTGACGACGCACCTCGTGACAACAGAATTGGACGGAATAGAGTGCAAGCCCTAAATGAACAAACGAAGCCTGCCTGCCCGGCAGCCTTCGTTCCTTGAAGTGCTCGTTTCCATTCCTGGCTTTCGATGGATGGGCCAGGTGCTGAATTCGGAGCGAAACAATACGAACTAAAAAGGTGCGAAGGGAGTAAACACTGTGGATGGACGGGTGGACGGGTGTTATTTATTCCACGTAGCCTTGACGAGTGATATTGGCTGGTATTGGGTGCTTGAAACTACGTTTAACTGGAGACTACGGTACCACGGGTAGCGTATCATATTGCACATGGTACGGCGGAGCACAAACCTTTCGTGAGACTTGTAGGGGAGGAGAGAGAAGTGAGAGGGGGGGGTTCGATGGGATGGCGTCAAGTGCACCTTGCGGCACGGCATTCCAAGAATCCGAGTCACCGCCTGCCCACTCGCCCTACGTCGCAGGTAGAAAGGGAAGAATGGAAATGAGGCTTGGCCCGATCACTCCCCGATTGATGGCGGTGTGCCGGTACTCGAGTACAGGTACTCGAGTAGAATGCCGTAGTGTAGTTTCTTGAGTCAGACGACCGACCAACCAACCGACTGAGGAGCAAGCACTGACCAGGCAAGTCTTTCCTTCCCTCTCCATCTGCCATCGCCACCACGATGGAAATGTCAGAGAAGGCGAGAAACCAGGATGCAGTTGCTTTTAGGGGATCCATCGGAAGGAGGGAGGAAGGAAGGAAAAAGCAAGGAAGAATTTGGCATGGTTTATTTGTTTTATTTTGGTCGCTTGTTTTGAGATTTTCTCGCGTTGAATGACCGTAGAATGGCGCAAGGTTTGTCGTGCCCAGCCGAGGAGAACCACACATCATACCGTGCGCTACTGTATATACCGTACGTTCTTTACTCTTTGTTGTTCCTAACAGAGGGGGATTGTACTAAGTACGTATAGGGAAAGGCAAATTGCGGTAATTGATTGATATTGCATATCTACTCGAGCACAGTGCGCCCATGCGGTACTTGTGGGGAGTGATCTGATGGCTCAGTTTTTTTTTCCCCTTCCTTCCTCTTCTTTTTTCCATTCTTTCCTCCTCCTCCTCACCTAATGTCGACTTGGTCCAGGGCACCCTGAGTGCACGAATTGGGCCACTCTGCGCTCCGGTACATACCAGCCCCCCCTCTCCTTCCGGAGGAGACAAAGAGTGTGAAAGAAAAAAAAGGGAGAGAAAAAGAAGGAAAAAGAAAAAAGGGAAAGACGATTCCCTTGTTTGTATGGTTCTTAGCGGCGGGAACTAACCCTAGGGGTGAGAATATGTTAGAGAACAATTCCATACGTAATGGAAAACCTGGGGTAGTTTAGCGGGTCTGCCGTAACCGTGCTCGTACAGTGCTTGTCCTGCACTGGTAAGCCTTTTTCTTTCTTTCCAGGGTTGTATTATTCTCATTGACGTATTCACATGGATGGGGGGGATAGCCGATGAAACGGGGTACCTTGGGGGGAATGAAAAATCATTAATTGATTCTTATTAATTTTCTGCTTGTAGCTAGATCTTGCTGTGGAGACTGGATGGGGGGGAAAGGTTCTGGAGCTATGCTACCATGTAACCTACAGTACCGGTACCCGTATGATGCCTAGCTGGTAGGTACGGTAACCTTGCCACTGGAGAGACATAGCATCGTGACCTCCTGCAGTGGTAATAATAATGGGTGGTTATGATGACCATTACTGTAATGAGGCTACTCTTTCCTTCTCGTTCTTTGAAGGCGACCACACACACAGCACAGACGCACACACACACACACACACGCTTTGTTGCTGGAGGTTAGCTTAAATTTATTTAGCTAGCTATGGCATCGTGATCCGCACTTTTTTTCCTTCTTTTCTCTCGTCTTCTATTCCTTTACGTGTGCTATTGTAGTCCACACAGCTATATAGAGGACTTCATCCCTTTCATACATCGTAGTCTACGGTAGCTTCCGTTCCAAAGACCTTTTCTTACCTCCTACTTCCTGCTCTCTTCCTTCCTCTCCCTCGCCCTCTCATCGGGGATTGGATCAGCCGCCCTATCTTAAGAGAGGATAGGTTAGCCAACTACGGGAGCATACAGCAGACATCTCATCAACCATCATAGTCAGCTTTCAGCTTCCTGGAGCAATTTCCTCTGTGGTGGTCGTTCGTTCGTCACTCAGTCTAAGCACAGCATCATTTGCACAGCATAGCTGCGTCTGGACCACATCAAAGTGCAGACCAACCCAAACCCATCTTCACCTATTATACCGGTACCACCATATTCCTACTCCCGCAACTGCCACCCAACCAGAGATTCAATAAGGAGCAAGAGCCCTTCCACACACACGCACCCTCTACCACACCACATCACAACATTGCGGCTTGGTGTGAAGAAGGGAGCAGGAGGATGTATCTGCAAGCTAAAGCGCTGCGCCAGAAGATCTCTTAACTACCTGCCGGCCTCGCTCTTACTTCCTAATTGAACCGAACGTCACCTTGAGGAATTCAAAATCTTGACTTTGGTCACCCTTCGATTGTCACTTCACGAGCGCAGTGCAGTATACCTCCGAGCAGCATCTAAGGAAGGATAACCTTATATATCATACATAGCCCTTTACTGCCGGTTTACCCCATACCCCACCACAATACTACTGCAGCTCCTCCATTAGAATTTTTTTTAATCCCAAAAAAAGAAAGGCCGCCATTTAAACTTCCGTTACCCTATTGCCTATCAGATCAACTGAGATCTATAGAAGGATCCTTCATTCTGAATTCTGGCTTTCTACTTTTTTGTTACCACCCTTTTTTCACACCGAGAGATCCACACTGCGAAAACAAGAAATCAATTTCTTACCCGAGGGGAATTCTGAGAAATCGGCTTTATGCCAATTTACCAGAACCTTACATCCCCAATGCCAGGAATCGGATTCTTCAGCCACGGGACATCTCCCTCTATGTCTATGACATCAATCCTCCCAATCGACAGTAAACACCCAGCCCCGAAACGCCGCTGGTCGAGCAACCGTTCAAGTTCCGCGAGCAACCGTTCAAGTTCCGAGAGCGATCGACCAAGGCCCACAATCCGCACAATGACCAAGGGCAGTCGAGGAGGCCTAAAGGGCTTCATCGAGTGCCCCGCGGACATATCTATGTCCATTGAGTCGCCACCACTCGTCTGTTATGGCCAGCCGAAGGAATCTACTGGCGCGCTGCTGTCCGGCATACTGAAGCTGGAAGTCAAAGAGACAGAGCAAACCTTCGAAGCCTTCACCATGCGCCTGCTGGCGGACGTGCTCACTCGCAGGCCCGTGAGTGCGCACTGCTCAGATTGCACTACAAGCGTCAGCGAGTTGCATAGATGGCCACTGATCAGTGAACCAGTGGTGCTGAAGAAAGGAACGCACACCTACCCATTCAGCTACCTCCTACCTGGCCACCTCCCCGCCAGCAACAACAATGCCCTCAGTAGGATAAGTTACTGCATCTACGCAACCGCAACAACAGTAAAAGGCGACGAGATCAAGTTTGAGAAACCGATAACCCTACGAAGGGCCATTCTACCAGGACCAGACAAAAACAGCACCCGCGTCTTCCCGCCAACGGATCTCTCCGCCAATGTCACGCTCCCGCCCGTTGTGTACCCCGGCAGTGACCTTCCGCTCCACATCCGCCTCGACGGCGTCCTCTCCAAGGCCCGGACGAACCGCTGGCGATTAAAGAAGTTATCTTGGCGCATCGACGAAACCTCCCGCGTCGTCTCTCCAGCTTGCAAGCATCATAGCAGCAAACTGGGTGGTGACGGTAAGGGTCTATTGCACGAAGACGTGCGCACGGTCAGCTCCGGCGAGGTTAAGGATGGCTGGAAATCGGACTTCACCACGGATGGCAAGATCGAGGTTGAATTTAACGCTGGCATCCCAGCGCACGCGGATGTTGCGTGCGATGTGGACTCACCTTGCGGGATTTCGGTGTCGCATAATCTCGTCGTGGAAATGATCGTTGCGGAAGAACATGTTTGCCCCCCTCTTTCCTTCTACTCTCTGGCAAGTATACTAAAGTTGAGTTAGTGCCCCGTTCCACCATCAAGAGCCGTGCACCCCACCGGCGCCGCTAGAGTCCTGCGCATGCAATTCCACCTCATCGTCACCGAGCGCAGCGGTCTGGGCATCAGCTGGGATGAGGAGATCCCACCCGTGTACGAGAATATACCTGCTTCGCCACCGAGTTACGGGACGGTTCTTGAAATCGAGGGTGAAGAGGGAGTAGCTTTGTTTTGCCCACCAGTGTACCATGAATCTTGATGGTTTCCTCCCTTTCCATTTGTTCGCTCTACTCTTCACTCTTTTCATTTCGCCTGTGGCCACTTTTCTTGCGCGCTAGACTGGTTTTTCACAAAATTTGGCGAATTGGGAGTTTTCCATGGTTGGGTTTGCTTGTTTCTTTATTCTGTAACTGTCGATAGTCTCTAGGGTGCTTTGTAACATACTACTCTGTATTCTTATATTCTCTTTCATCACCCCACATGTATCATCCCATCACGATCTCATGATCTCACGAATCCCCTCTTGCAATAATAACATGCCGTATCATCCATCATGCTCACGTGACTTACCACCCGCAAGTATTAATATAAAAAAAACGTCATCCTAATCGAGACCAGTGCCGGTATATTACTTTTTCTTCTGTTTTTCCCTTCTCTGCAGCGTTCAAGCTTTTCTCCTCCGCCCCCTTTTCATCTGCTGCACCCTCTCTGTCTATCCACGGTGAATTAAATGCGGAGTTTCCCTTTTCGACGGAGATCGCGAGATTTGTCATGTCGTACAGTCCACACAAAAAGAATAGATGAGCGACGGTGATGGGTTGCGCCGTAAGCTCTGGCGGAATTGTTTTGCTTTTTGTCCCTTGGAGCGTGTGTGGATGCTCCGGAAGAGTGAAGCGGATCGGAGAGGAGTTCTGGTGCGGGTATCATGGTATGATGTCAGTTCTTTCCTCCAGCATGTCTTGGGTGATCGTGCGATGATCTTGCCTCACCTCAGCCCCCAGCAGCGCCCCTTGAGCTGAAGAACCCGCCCGATTCTCGAGTGATAGTTTGTGAGGAATAGATAGAATCTTGGCAAAAAACCCCTGTCCATTGTTGCCCAGCCTCATTACTCACTAACCATCACCACCAGAAAAATAATAATCTTGCACAACCATCGACCTCCCCACTCCCCAACAACAACCGGCGCCGAAGACCCCCCCGGGGCAAAAAGGAGGATCGAAAAAATGTCCAAACCAATCTCCATCTCCCTCGCAGGTTCAAAACCCCTCATCACCTGCCAACAACCCTTGAGCAAAAAACGCCCAGCAGCAAACCTAGACTCGGACTCGGACGATGATGACGGCGACCACCGCGAGAAAGTGCACATAATAACTGCCTTTGATGCCGCTCGCGGCGGCGCGGTGGGCGAGAGGCCTGAGGAAGCGGAGGAAAGGGGACCATTGGTCATCACCGGGATGAAGAATCGAGATTGGAGGGCTGAAGCTGAGCGGAGGAGGGGGGGTAAGGGGAGTGTGTGGTTACCCCCGGAGGCGTTCGCGGGCCACGCGGAGGGGGAGGAAGCAATGGAGGTGGATACAGGTGCGGGAGTACAATACGGGTTGCAGGTTTTTGAGAAGCGTACGGAGGATAGTCGGCCTCCTACGCCTCCTCCACCCCCCGGGCGGGGAGAAAAAGAAGAAACCGTGAAAGCAAAAACAGAGGAGGAACAAGCCCTCGCCGCGCTCCTGTCCAATTCTTCAAATCCTCCCTCGACAACACTGATCCTCCCCTCCGCCGCAGACACCGACTGGCGCGACGAGCAACAAGCTTACAAAACCGACGTGGCCTCCCGCCCAGACGTGCCCACCCTGGATGACTACGCCGCTGTCCCCGTCGAGGAATTCGGCGCGGCGCTGCTGCGGGGAATGGGCTGGCGGGAGGGGATGGAACTTGGCAAGCGTGGAGGCCGAGCGAAGCAGAGCAAGCTCCTCAACGTGGAAAAACGACCGGCCTTCCTGGGCATTGGAGCGAAAGCTAAGGAAGAAGTACCCGAACTCGGCACCTGGGGCAAGGCCGATAAGGCCGGAAGGAAGCGGGGCGGTAGCAAGAGGGTGGATACCACGTATGTCCCTGTGGTACTGGTCGATAAGAAAACTGGTAGAGTCGTTGATGAGTCCGCCGCCACGGAGAATGGGAAGAGCACGAATGGTGGTGGCGGTGGTGCGGACAGGGACCGCTGGGATAAAAAAGACCAAGGGCGCGCCCATCATGATGATGATCTAGACCGCCGCCGGCGGGACCGCTCCAGGGATCACCGGGATGGTCGCCACCACCATTACCATCACCATAGAGAACGTGACCGCGATCGCGATCATTACGGCGATAGACATCGTGATCGCGAGCGTGGGGAGAGATCGCATAGGAGTAGGGATGAACGGGATAGTCGAAGGAGAAGCCGGGATAGATATGAGAGGAGGGATAGGCGTTGACGACCAATTAAATTTGTCTTTCATTATTATTATTTTTCTTTGGAGGAGGAGGCGGGGGGTCATTCACCGCCTGCATAGAGTAGGTGTTCATCTTGTGTAGTACCGTATCATGTTCACGGAAAATCACTCGATGGAATAATCAGTTAGGGACAATCGGATTAATCAAGCTATTATACAAACAGGCAAAAAGATGAAAGAAAAACCAACTTTTATGGATAAAACTCCCTCTGTAAAACAAAAAACAAAAACAGGATAATAAAGTAAGGAATGAGTAGATTACATTACATCACCTTGCCGGCCTCTTCCCGAATCTCGCAAGCGCAGGTCCAAACTTCTCCTCCGCGCTGGCCGGCAGCCCCTTATTCATCAGCGCCCTCTCCTTCTGCAGCGCCTCTAGCTTCAGCCTTCGCTCGTCGATGACGTTCTTCCCGCTCTTTTTGCGGAGGTACTTCTTGAGGGCGGAATTCTTTCCTCGCATCTTATTCTTGACATCGTCGTTCGACTTCTCGTCTAGCTTCCGTTGCTCCCCCGTGGCCTCCTTGTCCACATCGCGCAGCTCTTTACTGCTCTTGTCGATGCGCCCGATGAAGTCCGGGTCCAGGGATATCATCTCGGGCTGTAGTTTATTGAGCAGGGCAGAGACTTCGCGTTCCCTGCGCTGCTTGGTGGTTTCGTAGGGGTTCGCTTCGAGCGCGTCAAAGTTGGGCTCGCCGGCGCCGGGGACAATGAGATTTGAGAAGCCGTTGTGGTGGCCGACGCCTAGGATGTCGTCGTATGGGCAGAAGCGCACGCGGGAGATGTGTGAGGATTCCTGCAGGTGGGAGAGGTAGGGGCTTGTTTGTTTTGTCTTGAGAGCGTCCTTCCATATGGTTATGTGAGGGCCCCAGCCGATGCCGAGCAGGCCTGTATCGGAAATGTGTAGGGTGGAGGCGGGCGTCGGGGTGTAGTAGGAGTGTACTTCGCGAAAGGTGCGGATATCAAATATGTTCATTCGAGAATCTGCACCGGCCGTTGCCATGTATTGCCCCCCTCTGTCGATGGCTATCGCTCGCACGGGGCCGCGGTTGGTGAGCATTTTCACCAGTGGTGTGCCCATGTTCGGGGACCAGAGGGTTACGGTGCCGTTCGCGTGGCCGACGTGAATTATGGCGTTGCGCTGATTTTGTGTCATGGAGGTGGGGCTACCGAGGCGGGTTCTGTGCTCGCTGACGAGGCTTCCTGTGGAGGTGTCTTGGTATTTTAGCCAGCCGGCGTTGCCCTGCGGGGTACAGTTAGTGTGCGCTCGAGTGGGAATGAGAGGGAGGTGGGAGAGACTGACTATTGTTGCGAGGAGGAAATGGTAGGGTAGGAATTCCATGTTCGTCACTTCAATGTGGCTCTTCAAGCAGTGGATTTCGACACCTTGCGAGTCGTAGATGTATGTGTACTTTTTTTGAGCTACCGCGAAGAAGAGCTCGTTGTGAAGCCATCTGTCAATAGTTAGCCTCGTGAGTTTGAGGGTTGTTATTGGGAGAGGTGAGGGACAGACTTGACATCGCGAACAGTTTCTTTCAATTGCATTTCCGAACCCAGTTTTCCTTCCCGCCAATCGAATGATGCGACATGACCTTTCGTCCCACCGAGGAGTAGATATCGTCCATTGCGGGTGTAGTCCATAAGGTACGGGCCGAACGTAGGTAGCTTCAATTCAAATCCCTTCACCTAAAGTCAATCCCCGGTCTCCAATCCTAGGAGAAAGCTATACCTTCTGAGCAGTCGCGACATCCACCGCCTTCTGTAGATCTGCCTGCTTAAGCTTATATGTCCTCTCCATTCCCTCCGCCTCAACATATCCCCTCTCCTCCCCGAGCAGCAACTCAGCATCTTTGGCCCTCAGCGCAGCATCCTTGTATCTGTGCTCAATCTTCTTGAGATTGGTTCGTAGTTTCTTGTCTCGTACTGAGCGAACGGGTATGCTCTCTCCACGGCCATACTGTCCCAGTGCAGCCTTTTCCTCTTCCGGGGTCCTCTGTTCTAGTGCTTTTGAGGAGCTCTTTTTACTGGTGGCAGAGGAATCCTTTCTGGGGCGCTTTGTTCGGGTGGGTGCAGATGTTTCAGAGGATTGGATTGCGGACATTTTGGGTGTTGCTCGCCGAGCTGTTTGTGGAAGGTTGGGAAAACGTGGTGAAGAGAAAAGTGGATTTTAGAAAATTAATGATGGTGGGTCCGATTGTCTCTGCCGGTAGTATGAATGCCGGGTAACACTGAGCCGCAATGCAGGCGGCTCTGGGTTTATCGATACATCAGCTGGTTGGGTACATACTTTTACATCTTGTCGCATTTCATTTCTCGCTTTGCACCCCCCCTCCTCCACCCCCAAATTAACTCCCATATAATCCCCTAACTATGGTTCTCGCTGATCTAGGGAAGCGCATTACAAGCGCGGTTTCCGACCTTGCTCGGTCCAATGTTGTCGATGAGAAGGTTTGAGTTTCTGGTTCTACGCGCGACCTCCGGAGGGCTCTGCTGATGGCGCGCATTTAGGTTTTCGATGGGATGCTCAAGGAGATTTGCTCGGCCTTGATCGAAGCTGATGTTTGGAGCCCGGTTGCCACTTTTGTCTTGGTGGTGGTTGACTTTGTGCATAGGTAAACGTCAAGCTTGTCAGCAACCTCCGAAAATCGATCAAGCACATAGTAAATTTTAAAGAACTCAATCCGAACGTCAACAAGAAACGGCTAATACAGAAGGTATTTATCTCCACCTCCCGGCTTAGAGCTCAGATCTTGATCCTCTTCCGTTAGGCTGTTTTTGATGAACTCGTCAAACTCGTCGACCCACACAGTGAACCATTTAAGCCGAAGAAAGGTCGCTCCAATGTCATCATGTTCGTCGGTCTCCAAGGATCCGGTAAAACTACAACATGCACGAAGCTCGCCCGGCACTACCAAGCTCGAGGGTTCAAGGCCTGTCTTGTCTGCGCGGATACTTTCCGAGCCGGAGCATTCGACCAATTGAAACAGAACGCTACGAAAGCCAAAATCCCCTATTATGGATCTTATACTGAGACGGACCCTGTGAAGGTTTCGCGGGAGGGAGTGGAAAAGTTCAAGAAGGAGCGATTTGACATTATTATTGTTGACACATCGGGAAGACACCAGCAAGAAAAAGAGCTTTTTGCTGAGATGGTACAGATTCAACAGGCCGTCACACCGGATCAGACTATCATGGTGTTGGATGCATCTATTGGACAGGCAGCAGAGGCTCAGAGTAAAGCTTTCAAGGAGAGTGCAGATTTTGGTGCTATCATTATCACAAAGACGGACGGTCATGCGGCGGGTGGTGGTGCGATATCTGCAGTTGCTGCCACTAGGACGCCAATTGTGTTTATCGGTACTGGAGAGCATATGTTGGATCTCGAGCGATTTGCACCACAGGCCTTTGTTTCCAAGTTGCTGGGGATGGGTGATATGCAAGGTCTGGTAGAGCACGTCCAGAGCCTAAAGCTGGATCAGAAGGATACGATGAAGCATATCCAAGAAGGTATATTCACAGTTAGAGATCTGAGGGATCAACTCGGCAATATCATGAAAATGGGACCTCTGAGTAAAATGGCTGGGATGATTCCGGGATTATCCCAAATGATGGGTGATGTTGGCGATGAGGAAGGGAGCATGAAGCTGAAGAGAATGATGTATACTCTCCTCCACCAACCGCCCCCCCTCGGTTCAAACATCAGCTGACCGTCCAAAAGCTATATAATGGACTCGATGACCGAAAAAGAGCTGGACTCGGACGGGAAATGTTTCACCGACAAACCAACCCGCATGACACGCATCGCTCACGGTTCGGGAACTTCCGTCCGCGAGGTAGAAGATGTCTTAACACAGCACAGAATGATGGCCGGGATGGCCAAAAAGATGGGCAAGAACATGGCCAATATGCAAAAGCAAGGCGTGGGTATGAATGGACCCAACAAGCAACAACAATTAGCCGCGATGCAGCGGAGAATGCAAAGCATGGGAGGAGGTCTGGGAGGACCTGGTGGCGGAAATATGGCGGAGATGATGAAGGCGTTTGGCGGTATGCCCGGTATGGGAGGCGCCGGTGGTGGCGGGAACCCATTCGCGGGGATGGATATGGCCAAGATGATGCAGCAGTTTGGCGGAATGATGGGCGGCGGTGGGGGTATGCCGGATCTTGCCAGCATGATGGGAGGTATGGGAGGTATGGGCGGTGCCGGGCGGGGGGGCCGTGGTGGGAGAAGGTAGACTGCATCAACTAAAGTCTCTTTCTCTTTTTCTTTTGTTTCTCACCTTCGCAAACACTGGGGGTTCGGGCTTGGGATGGGATGGATGGGAGGCGTATTTTTCGCTGTGAAACGAATATGATACATTCTTAATTTTTACATACAGGTGTCAATAAGCATAAAGTGTACCGGTCCACCAGCGCAAAAATTCGTTTCAATGCATGTGAGAATCGGTAGGCCGATAGAGCATCATCTGGTGATCTTGGAAATATTTTTAATGAAAATCAAAGTATACATAGGCTGCCGAAGTCGGTACTTCAGATTTTCCACTCTTTTATTGCGTAGATAGATAACCGAGATTCCCATCTACTTGAAACATACTTGTGAGCCCTTTTTGGGAGTAAAACTACTTGTAGTTGTTATCCCCTGCAGTGTTGATAGTGCCGAATTTCTAGTCACATATCAAAATAAACTGAACGTGCCAAGGTAGCAACGGGAAAAACTTTTACTAGTCTAACAACCAGTCCTAATAAGCGAGTTGGTTATCTAATTCCAATAGTTACCGGGGGGCGTTCAGTTATTTTTGATCTGTAACTGTCCCTACATCGTGCTAAAGAGGCACTAGCAAGATTAGCGTATTTCTCTGATTGGTGGATTCAATCTCATAGCTGTGTAAAGCTATCACATGACTCCGGATGTTGGTTAGTAAATCTCAACAGGTGCATTACCTCACAGCTAGGGCTAACATCGCTCTCATATCAGGTTTAGTGCTCCTGTGGATGGAAAAAGATCTGCATCATAACTTGACCTGAAATGCTTTGATATCACTCGATTGACATATCTAGAAAAGTGGGAAGCTAGTTTTTTTGTTTGCATTTTAGCGTGATGTAGTAAATCTCATATATTTCGTAACATACAGGAAGTATCCATATCCAGGTCCCCTATCCTACGGCATTACTTTCCTGGGGCAAGCCAACCCTCCCTCATACCAAAATCATAACAATAACAAAAACATAAACACCAAAATAAAAATAAAAACAACAATCAACAAACTCCTCTCCTTATTGGTCCAGCCAATATTCTCTCATCTTTCCCGCCCATTTATCATAACACTCCATCATCACCCTTACATGTATCTTCAAACTTTTCACCAACATGTTATTCCCAAAACCGACACAATTTATCCTCGCATTTAACCCTCCGCCTTCCTTTCCTATCCACTTCATCACCAGTGCCAATTTGTAATTGTTTTTCAGCTCTGCCCATTTCCTCACAATTTCTTTCCAGTATTCTCTTTCTAACACCGGCCCACACTTTTTGTTTCTTTTTGTGTGGTCTTTTAACCCTGACCCTCCTGGTCTCGAAGTGCTTCCTTCCCCAAACTTGCCGCCGCATGCATCACAGTCCATCTAGTCATCCCTTATGAAGAACCATCTACCAGTTAGGTTGGTCACTTCTTTCAGGCATCCTCCTGCGTGGATCTTATTGCACCGGTTGCACTTTTGTTTATCTACTCTCTCTGTGATCCTTTCGCCGTTTCTTTCAATCGTTATCGTACTGTTGAATGGGTTCCCGAACATCACTCGGGTATCTATTTGCTCTGGGAGATTCATCGGTATCTCCATTCCGAGGTAGTCGTGTTTCGTCCACCACACTTTTCACTCGTCGATCTGTAACAATCCTATTGTTAGGTCGTTATGCAACAGGCAACGATAGCGGTGTACTAAAGTAAGTAGTCTTATTTATACTAGGTCTTTTTCAGGAGAATACTATCTTTTCAGATAGTACGGAACAGGCTTGCTTGTCTTGAGTGATCCGTAGAAGGATACTATCTCGTCGTATAGTAAGATAGGTGGATTGTCGTGTTTGATAGAACTATCACAATAGTTCTATGTTCGGGCGGCCCGTCGAGACTATCACAATAGTCTCCGGGTTCTCAGAGCGTAGGCTCTTGTAGAAGAGGAATGTTCGTAAAGAGAGTAAAGCGTAATTGTATTGCAATATCTTGAGTATAGAAAAGTACTTAGATGGTTGCGTGAAGATCCTACCTCTTGGTCGGAACCAAGCGCCTTATATAGGCATCCTCTCCCAACCCTAACCCTGGTGACTCATCACCTCGCATTACATAAACCTCTATGACTCATAGTGAGTCATAGCGCTAAATCCATCGATGACTCATATGAGTCATCGCACAACATTCCGTTAACCAATCACAACTTATAAACCAAGTCATGTGCTCAAAACGAGTCCCATGCGTGAAACCCATGACCCATAACGTGAGTCATGTGCGAAAGTCATTACATCATATGACGTCACTATCGTGAGTCATGAAACAATCAACCAATCACAATCTAACAATAACTCGCGAGTGCGTAGTTATGTGAGAACAATGAGTCAAGTGACGTCATAGTATAAAATCCAACATACCTTATGACTCATAAGTATGAGTCATGTGAAATCTGCCTTGCTTAGTCACGATTTGTGACACGATCTTCCTGTCGTCGAATACGCTCTCTGGACGAGGTCTCTTATCATCGTATCTGGTGCAGTTTATTAAGTGAAACCGGTTTTCACTAAATCGACACCCTTCATAGCCTCTGTTATCCACTCTTGACCCTATTTGCATCAACACATAGTAGTCTAGTCTGGTTAGACCTTTTATATATTTCAGCTTTTTCGGATCTCTCCTGCAGTAGTCATGGTCTTCCTCATCATGCCATCTTTTCCACTTCTCTCTTCTCCACTCATCGCACTTCGCTTTCGTTCCCGTGTCGTAATCCACCTTCTTCCATCTTCCATTCTCGTTCAGCTTCCTGTTCCGGAGACTTTTGGCCTTCTTGTCTGCTGCCTCGTTTCCGGGTATTCCGCTGTGTCCTGGAACCCATACCAGTTCCACCTCCTCCTATTCATTCAGCGCCCCTACTATCATGTCCCACAATGATGCACTCTCTCCTTCCCTTTCCATATCTTGTATCATCTTCAGGCCTGATGCACTGTCTGAAAATACTTTGATACTTCTTCCTTCCCATCTTCTCATATCCCTTAGAGCCATACCTATGCCCACCACTTCCGCTTTCAGTATGCTCCACTCCCCCGGTACTCTCATCCCCAATTCCTCCTCCACCATCTCATCTCCACCCATCTTCACCCATGCTGTCGCCACCTCAACGTTTCTTTTCGACCCGTCACTGTATACCCATACTTCTTGACCCGGTCCTTCCTCCCATCTCTCTGCATGCTCTCTGATCGCCGCCTCCTTGGTGTGTGCTATTCTTATCTTGGGCCTTCTCCAGAGTTCCTTGTCTGACCATTGCAATTCTTCTGTTAATCTATTTCCTTCCATTTTTCTGCAATGCACCCGAACCAGGGTAGGTTTCCACCATACTTATATTTCAGGTGTCTTCCATAACTTTTCCTCTCCCTATATCTCCCTTTGATGTGCGTCGGCACCGTACCTGTTTCCGCCATCAATATTTTGTTGGCGTATTTCAGCAGCCATCGAAAGGTTGACCTTAGCGTATCGTTTACGTTTGTCTGGATTTCCTTCATCAACTTCCTTTCTCCGGCGATGAACTCCAAACTATAGTATACGGTCGGCGTGTATGCTCCCTGGATCAACCTTAGGTATTCCCTCACCCCTAGCCCACCATGGCTTCCAAATCTTCTCACTAACCCCGCTATCCTCCTCTTTACCCCCACCCCTCTATCAATCCAGTATTCTATGTGTACTTTTATTTTCCTCCCCTTGTCAATCCGGTACCCAAGGATTCTGATTTCCTTCACCTCCTTCAAATTCCCTTCCCTCGTTCTCAACACTCCCCACTCTTCCTCAATAAACCCAATCCAGTCCATCTTACTACTGCTGAATCCCATTCCTCTGGACTTCCCGATTCTATTGCAGTCATCCAAACACTTCACCAATTCCTCCTTCATACCCTCAATCATCGGTGTCGCTACTAGAATTCCACCGTCATCCACATAGCTACTCACCATCCTTGTGAAGTTCAGTCTCGTTTGTATTCTCGGCTTGAATACGTCCGCTATGTACACTCCAAACAGGAACAGCGATAATGGTGACCCTTGTGGCACGCCTTTGTTCAGGCAGTAGTACACTTTGCTCATCCTGCCATTGAATCTCAACCTTGTAGATCTTCCGCAAGTCTACCTTCTCGTCCATCTTACCACGTTCTCCGGACATCCTTGCTAGTACAACACAGTGGACAAATAATCTATGTCCACTTTGTCAAACCCTCCTTCGACATTCATCCTAACCATCCCAACCTTCATCCCTTTACTGTATTCGATAAACTCTGACATTTGTTTAAAGGCGTCATGTGTCAATCTGTTTTTTCTCGAACCGTATTGGGTATCCTCCAATTCCACATATTTGGTCATGATTCTGAGGATGATCCTTTCAACCACTTTCGCCAAAACCGGTAACAGGTGGATCATCCTCCATAATTTCACCACATCATACCTCGACTTATCCCCTTTCTTTATGAGGACCCTTTCTGCTCTGTGCCAGTCCCAGCAGTCTCTTTTTATCCACTCATTCACCAGGGCTAGCATTCTATCGCCATCCTTTCTCAGCCAGAACCTCAGGAGCAGATAGCTCATCTTGTCTATTCCTCCTGCCGTATTCGATGGGCTATCTTTCAGCGCCGTTTTCAGGTCCTCCATCTTTGCCGATATCTTCACCTCCTCTTCCACCCTCTCCTTCTCCTCTCCTGGTTCGAGTTGTTCAACTATCATGTCGCTAACTTTCTCAAATTCGAATACTGTTCGTCCGTCAGGTGATTGCATCGGCGGTATTGCTCTCCGTCCTTCCAGCTGTTTCACCATCCTGAATGCTTCTATTTCACCAGTCTTCGCTAGTTGATCCTTCATCTTTCGGTATCGTTCTTGCAGAAGGCGGTTTCTGAACACTTTCTGGACTAATTTCCTGTCTTCCGAACCCTCTCTTCTTAGCTTTTTCATGTCTTTAGCCATATTTTCCAATTCCTCGTTTGACCAATCATTATTCCTCACCCCTCCTTTTGTTTTTATCAGGCCTTCTACTATTCTCTTCAGGCCTTCCCAACCTCCTTCTCCGTCCTCTTTCAGATCTTTCAACTTTTCTTCCATGTCCTTCCAGTCTACCTTTCTCCGAGCGATTCCTTTCTCCATTAAACCGACCGGTTCCTCCAGGCATTTTCTCACTACTTGTCCGCAGTGTTCTAGGCCCATTTTATCGATCAATTGGACTTTCAGTATCGTTCCGTTTCTTTTGTATAGTGTCAGGTTGATTACTGACACCGTCCTAAATGTCTTGTGGTCGTGTTCCAGCGCATCGAACCCATTGTCCTCTGTCCAGCTTCTGATCATCCTTCTGTGTTGGTTTATTCCGTTATCTCCTGCTCTTCCTTCCCATAATGGGTGTCTTGCATTCAAGTCGCCCATTATAATATCGCAATTTTCCAGATCTTTCATCCCTTTCCGGAGGTAAACTATCGATCTGTTTGGCTTCAGGTAGACCCCCGCCATCCTCGTCCTATCTTCCTTTCCCACCTCCTTATAGCTCAACACCACGTTCCACTCATTGTGTTGTTCCACTGTCATCCCTCCTAACTACTCTCTTTTTATATATACCTCCACCCCTGACCCTTTAACAACAGAAATTAACTCATAATATATACATTCATGTTCTACATACTCTCCACCTTGAGTAGTCGGTCCATCTATTACTATCAGTACATCCACCCACTTCATCACCTCCATCACCACATTCCTGTTTCCTTCTCCCCCTCCCACATTTATCGTACAGATTGTAACCCTCATTTTACCACAGTGATAAAATACTTGCTACCTCTGCCGCCGCGGCTCAATTCCACTGGTACTGACGATGATCGCTTGGCAATTATCGTCTTTGGTTTGGTGGTTCTGTCTCTGACCGCCTCATTATTTCTCACCTGTTCGTCAACAGGTGTCTTCCTAACCGCCGCGTTTGTCTGTCTAAACTGGTTCCGACTTGGGTCATTTACTCCTTGAGCTGACGTATTGTCCGCCTTCACCAGCGTTGCTTTGCCGTACTTCGGGGGGTCAATCGTCAATTTCTCAGTACCGTGCATTCACTGTACCCGGTGTAGTGCTCTTCTGTTTCGCACAGATTGCACCGTCTCCTGCAGTGTGGGCATGCCATTCCTTTGGGGGCCGGGCCGTCTACTATCGGACATTTGTGATCCGTTGATAAATGTGCTTTGGAGCACCATCCGCACTTCGGGCTTGCTTTACATTCCGGTAACGTGTGTTCTACCATCAAGCATTTATCGCAAATGACCGTATTTGATCGTTCCCACCATGTTCTGCAAAACCTGCTTGCACCTCCTATTAGCATCTTGAGTTCATTCTTACCCAAAATATTCTTCAGTTCTGGTGTCTCTTTGCAAAGTACGACCAGTCCTGCAGACTTCTGTTTCCTCCCTTTCTTATTTCCAGCTTCCCTACCCACGATCGTCTTGCCGCAATGTAGATTCCCGGGTTGCTTTTCTCAATGCCAGCAGCCAACATGTCAAAAGCATTTTCCCCTTGCCAGTCTTCCACATCCCAGCTTCTTCGTTCACTCTTTTCTAGCGGAATCATTGCCAGGTATACTTTAACCTTCTTTGTGTCTAGCACAAAAGAAAAGTCCTTGATTCCTAGCTTTTTTACTGCATCCTCCATCGCTTTGCCAGCTGTGATTAAGTCGGCCGCTTTGGTTCTTGCTAGAGTCATTTCGATGTCACCCCACTTATTTCTTCTTGCCTTCGCATAGTAGGCATTCACATTCAAACCTTTCAGGGTAGTGTTCAATTTTACCCTCACCACTTCTGCCGTGATACCTAGTAGCAACTCATGTACCATACTCCTCTTTCCCACAAACCTTATCTTAAGGTGTCGTTCCCTCTCGGTACCAAACACTTCCTTTTTCACTATAGCCTTCTTAGTTACAGCCTTCCTTTCCGCTTTGCCAACTTTAACATTAGTACCACTCGTGTTACCTTTTCTGGTTACTGTGGACCAGCTCCCTCCAGCAAACCCTCCTTGTTCCTTTTTATATTCAGGAACCTCAGAACTGTCTTTCTCTATCTCTACAGGAAAAGTCTTTCTTTTCTCTACCACTGGGGTTTTTCTTTTCGGACCCATTGGTATCGGTATCACTGGCACGATGATAGTGTTCTTATCCGGTGCCTTACCCTTTCTGTCCACCGTGCAGTTTCTGCAGGCTATCTTTCCTTCCTTGATGTCGGACACCAGGATTTTGAACCTATCGCTAAGTTCCTCTTTCTCCTGCATCATCTCGCACATCATTCTCTCCAACCTCAGTATTTTGTCGTGATCTGACAAAGTACTCTCTACCGTGAACTCATCCTCATCTTCCTCCATTGCCTCTATTTCTGGCACTATTTGGCCACTTTCAATTTCCCCTATCGCTTCCAACAATGCGTCGTTAATCGACGATCCTCCGTGCGGTACTGTTGATGGCAACGGTTCTTGTGTTTCCTCTATCGGTGTATCCTCGGCAGAATCCACCGTCTGTACTCTTCTCCCGTTAGCAACACTTAATAGGGTTGCTGTTACTTCCTTAACAGCATATTTGCTGTCCCCAAACCCACTCCCTTCTGTATTCCTGTTACCATCCATTGTCATGGCAACGTCACCCACATTTTTCGGCAAGTAGTCTCCATCCGACGATCTATCATCCTTGTATCCCTTATATAGGGCTCTTTCCAACGAGGGCAATCTATCCAAAATTGTTGAATTACCCCACGACGACACTTGTGAACCATTTGGGCTTCTCCCTGTTCCTGATGATACCGACTCTTGGGTCGGAGGCTCATATTCCGAGTTTTTTGAGTGTCTAAATAGCACTCCCGCAGACGTAGTCTTATCTACTCCACAATTCGTACACCCTAATGTTAGTAGGACACTCTTTAGACTCATCTCATACTCTGTGACTGTAGCCGGCCTCGCTCTTTCCACCACCCTCAAAATTATCTCCTCGTTGTTGCTATTTCTGCAACCTCTCACATGTCTCAACTTGATCGGCATCCCATTAGGCATAGCCCACGAGGTGGTCAACACCGTCACCAACATCCTCCTACTGTTCCTCACCTCCTCCCTGCTGTTTACAGCTCTCATTTCTGCCATCTGGGTTGTTCTAGGCTCAACCTGGCCTGCCAACTTATTTATTATCCCTATACCAGGCTATGCCTAGATGTCTGAAGGATAAAAGTGATAAATCTAAGCAGGTACCAAGGTAAAAACACCTTGAAACAAACACAAATAAACAAAAAACTCGAGTTTGTAACCATTCACAACTGATGTGTTCAAAGATAATTGGTTAAAATTTTTTTAAAAGCGTTGCCATGTAGGATGTAGGGAAATTCGGCACTATCAACACTGCAGGGGATAAACTACTTTGTAACTCCAATGGCTGGTTCTGCAAGAACCTGTAGCAAAAATACACCAAGTGGCAGGTCTTTTTTTCTTCTTTCTCCTCAAATTTTTTTCTTTCTTCCTTCATGCAAGGGATTACAGAAACAAATTTCAGCACTACAGTATTCAAGTCATCCTCAAATCATTCGAGCCTTGGACAGTGCCTTAATCACTGGAATGTAAACCGTTCTCCGCCAAAGCTGTTATTCCCCCAACAAACTCATATGCCAAAAAGTGCAACCGGCAACCTGCACATACTCTACACAAGCGTATTGTCACTCATAGACAACATACCGAGCGGAAATTCTCTAATGGGATTCGAAACCAGCTGTTAGTCCCTGTTGAGCGAGCGCATGCTCAAGGGGGGGGGGGGGTTGTATTTCTACAGTAAATTGAGGGGCAGGTCGAAACGCGGGATGGGAGATTCTCACCATGGGAAGTCATGTATTATCACTCGTTCAATTCCCTGCCTCTACGTAATCTATAATAATATTATCATACCCTTCCTTGCTGACGGGAGGGTTTCTCCATGCATGCTCCGGAATACTCTGCACATACTGCACTCTACGGGGTGTCCGCTTTCCCAATGGAGTGTTTAGCTATTGCTGCGGTTGTCGTTTTCCTTTTTCTTTGTCTGTCTGGCGTCGGGTGGATGGTTCTCTCCGGATCGTGATTTTATAGATGTATCAAATCGCGGGCGAAGTGGGGGAGGGAAAAATGACTATTATAATAATATTATAAGACAAAAACTATATAAAAGGCGGGGTGGGAATGTCAGGCTTTTTTTTTGGTATCATATTTAGCGGGCAGTGCTCTTTCTGTATGATATTTGCTTCTGTTGGATTTGTGTTTGTAAGAGGGTGATTTAAAACTGCTAGCTTTCGCAAGCTATGTCAGATTGTAGTTGCTATTGTGATGCTGTTCGTACCGGCGGTCAATGGCAAGATATTCGTTTTGATCTTGAAATAGTAACCATGTCGCGAGCAGTATTGCATCCGATTGAAAGACTGGCACCAGGAGTTAGCATCTTACCCGCCATGCACACCATGTGTAAACTGGGAATTTTCAAAACTGGTCGAGGTAGCTTGGATTCATAGCTGCTATACGCATACAACAACAACTCTATTCGTGTGAACTCGGAAAAGCAAAATTTTACAATACTTTTCGGATATTGTCAAATTTACCTCCCCGCCCTGGCCAGCTGACCGGGGGGGGCCGCCGCCCCTCCCTGACCATATAACCGCCCCCCCCCCCCCCTCCTGATTTTTCACCTTCTCCCATTAACTGAACTAACCTATGAGCCCACACACCATCTCCAAGTACAAAATACTCAATCTACGACGAACCAAGATCACAAAGTCAACCACATACCTCCCTCCGACCCCTTTCGAAAAAGTGCTATAAGTGTAGGAACAAGCCCTGCACCTGCTCGTGCCCCGCCCGGTCGATGGTGACAATAAGCCAAATGAAGGAGAGTCACCATACCATTCATCATTCCCATCCAGCACCCTACCAGAACCAGAAAAAAGAACAACAATAAAGCATCGACACGGTACAAGGAAATCTCCATAAACACTCCAACTCCTAAAACCAGCTCACCAAGTATCATATTATCCAAGCTGGTTACAGCCATCCAGACCTCAACACTCCCACCCGACACCCCCAGCCCGACCAACAAATAAACCACCAAAACACCTAACGATTTAACCAGCCATCGGCCCGCACCACAAGTGCCGAATGCACCTAGCGGGAGTGCCCTCCAGAAGACCAACCAACCACACGGGGGAAACGCAAGTCTCCACGAATCCGGCAGGAACAAACCCCCGGGGGATTAATCGGGTCAAAAGAAACACCCCCAACCCCAGCACCCCCCCCTCCCCCCCCATCACCACACACACTCTCTCTCTCACGCGAACGCTAACCCCACGCCCGACCTCCCATCCGCCCCGGCGCGGCACCATGGCCTCCTGCAAGTATGATACCTTTATACCAAGCTCAAGAACCCATATCTGACAACCCGAGTGATAAATCATGACACACGTGACCACATCATAAAAACCATAATAATACATAATTCCATACCAGTCTACCGGTATCTCTGACTCAGAGCCAACAACCGAATGCATAGTTTCTCGCCCCTCCTTCCAGTAACTACGGAGGTACAGCTCCTAAGTTTTGTGTGTTCCACAGGGGGTAAGTTAAGGGCGGCAAATCTCGCTTGCGGAACATATTGTACAAAACTTAGACGCTGTTCCTCCGTAGCAGTATCATTGGACGCCCCCCCCTAGCACCTTCTGGTGAAATAAGTAGCTTCAGCTCCCCTCCCACACGCACAAGTAGCCACTATTCTAATTAGCGAGCGCAGAATCTACCATGGCCTGCTCTGGGGGTTGGGGGGGCAAGCCTCAGTTAAGTTACCGTATGGCACAGATACCTGTATCGTAGAGTGGGGGGATATCCGCTCCCACTAGCTGCTGGAGTGCTCGTAATTGCCTGGCGTTTGTGAAAAACGACGACTGCTATTGCATATGGGCAAGGAATTGCCCGGAGCCTCAAGATTTTGCCCATATGCAATAGTAGTCGTTTTCTATAAACGTTAGGCAATTGCGAGTAAATACCGTGCCGTACGCATGCATTTTTTTTTTTTTTTTTTTTTTATAAACTTTTTTATTTTCGGCTACCGGGCTACTCTAAAGCATATGGCTCACCTTTCCACCGGTCGCGGATTCTACATCTGCTATACAAAGGATAACTTTCCAAATCGCGCACCTGAAACACTCAACCCTCCGTTACCCCTTTCGTCAACCTCTCAAAACCCAACAACCAAACACCAAACTTAAATCAAAAACAAACTCCACCCGAGCGGTGCAATAGCAGGAGACATACATCAACCCGCACACCCGGCCGTCGACCCGAACCCATCTTTCCCCGCAATCAAATACTCGCCGGTACGCTTAACGGGTGAGGTGGACCTGTACCTGCTGCTCGCCCATTCCCAAAACAAAAACAAAAACACACAAACTCAACATCACCAAACCTCAAAACACCCATCACCACTCCCATCCTCCATCACCGACCGCCGAAATACACGCAAGCCCCGAGCCTATTCATGTGAGTCTTTAGCGCCCACGGTCTCCGCCCGCTGCGAATCCTAAGCCCCTCTTGACCCCGGTCAACAATCAACGATACGGCCTATACCCTCTCCCACTATACCCCCCTCTGTCCACAAACGGCGCACGGGCAAAATTCCCTCTGGTACGATAGGAATCTCCTACCATCCCATTGCGCTCCCCCACCATTGACCTGTCAACAAACCTGTAAGCCCTCCTGACAAACAAGTCCGCCGGCACACCACTTCCCCTCCTTACCCCTCCAATCCTCTCCGCCATTACCCTCGGCCCCGCCGGCGCCCCACCTCTCGGCCCCACCGGAACCACAACACTCCTTCCCACCTCTTCAACCCCTTCATCCTCCAACCTCCTCTTTTTACCAATCCCGGTCACCACCGACCGGCAATCATCATCGTCATCCACCTCTTCCTCAGGTTCAGCCACCTCAGGTGTCGCCACCCTCGCCAGCCTCACCCCCGCCACACTCGCCCGCGCCACAAACTCCTCCGCCACTTCAGCCACATCTACTGTCTCTTCGGGCTCAGCCACAACTAGTGGCTCAGGCTCCTCAACCCTTTCAGGCGAAGCCACCTCAGAAACAACCGCCACCTCCTCTTTCTTCAACCTATCCACCTCTTTCTGCAGTCCATGATTCCTCTTCGATAAGACGGAAACATGGTGACGCAACTTAGAGACATCCTTCTCCAAGTCCAAAATCTTTTGTAAGGCAGCCGAAGCTGTCAAACCCGCCTTTGCAACCTTGGTCGCGGAAAACGTAGTAGAACCTCGCTTAACCATCTTTACCGATACCGGGCTGTTGACGGGTGATGGAGGTATAATAAAAGTGATGAAAAGAGATAAAATAATCTCTTAAAGACAAATTAAACCGAGGGGAAAATCCGCTGGGAATAAAGACTTGAAGCCTTCGTGAAGAGGGGTCCAAGGAACTCGATTGGTCGAAAACCTAAATGCGACCGATCACACGGAGGTGCAATTTCAATCACTGTGGTTGTAAGAGACGTGGTGGTTGTACGCATGCATATCTGCGGATAAAGGTAGGCGTGTGGTAATGATTCTGGAGGACACGTCTTCTTGTGTCACTTGTGTTGTCCTAATAGGTGTTGCTGGTAGATCACATGTCGTTACAGCCGTCGCTGCAGGGGAGCGGGAGATGGCATCCTTAACTACTGCGGCGGAAAAGGAAGGGAGAAGCTAAAAAGTGTATTGTGCTCGAGAAACTGCCGTATAGCTTATAATCATGATACGGTATCTAAGGTATGAAATGATAAGATAGGATGGAACAACAACCAAAGGTGCCATAAATAAATGAATAAATAAAAGTAATGACGATAAAATGGGGGGTGTGAAGTAGAATACAGTACTGTACAGTACAAAAGGGTGAAGAATGAGCAAACGAATGAACGAGTCGATGAATGAAGAAAGTGGGAATAAGTGACCAATAAATAATAATAACCGACAAAACTAGTGTACTCATCTGATACCATCCGCTAGCCGTCAAGCTTCCCCGTGCATCATCCTCCGACTACTGTACTCTGCCCACTCGTACCGCCACTGCAGAGAGCGGACAAAAAGCTATGCCTACATCAAAAGAAAGAATCCAGAACACCAAAGTTAATCGCGAAACAAAAACCCCAAACAATCGCGCCCGCTGGAGGAGGTAAAAAAGTCACTTTTGAATTTGCGCCGTTTCGTAAATATACCCCGGAGCAGCACCCCGCTCAATCTTCCCACGCGTGCGCCACGTGAAGATCTAAAGATCAAAGTTTACTCCTGATACCTTCTAATCTAAACTTGACATCCTTAAGAACCTTGGAGGTAGGTTTCCACTTTTGGAACTGTTCGAGCAGCTCAGCGCACTCGCCTTCTAGCTTGTTTTTTACGTGCGGTTCCTCTAGCATACCCCTCATACTCCAGGGGAGGAGGAAGGGGTTGTTGTTGTTGTTCGTTGGCAACTCGAACATATCCAGCTCCAGCGGAACGTCTGGACAGTCGGTCGTTTCCAGAGCATGGCGGACACCGAGGCTGTAAATTGAAGTCAGTAAGGTATCATTGCGCACGAGAGTGGGGACATGTTACTCATAGACGGCGTTATCGTCGTAGATCCGGGAATGCCCTTCACCGCCATACAAGCTTCCAGCCAGAGGGGAGCTCAGTTCTCTGACCAAACCGTGATCAGATATGCCAAGGTTCCTCAACTTCATCGCGAATCCTACAAGGTGACTCAAGAAATCCGGTGCATGGACCCTACCGTCCACGAAAACTGCCCGGAAAATATATGGATGGCTAATGTTTGAGAACGTTGATGATTCGAGAGGGACTAGCTGGTCGTCTATACTACCAACGTAGAGGATCCGGACATTCTGCGCGAGACAGATCCTTAATGCCTGTATGTACTTCTTTGATGGAATACTCTCCAGCCTCTGAAATTCGAAAAGTTCCTTCGCAGACCCGGTCAAGATGGTTGTTGGGAGATGATAAAAAGGTCCTAGGTTGATGCCTGCCATTGCTGTGAATCCTACTCTTGCCTTGTCCACACATCCTTCCTCTATTAGCCTTGCTAATAACTGGACTCCTACCACCACGCCCTGTGAATGTGCTGCCATTAACACGAAATCCGCACTCTTCACATGATCCATCCAGTTTGCAAGCAATCTCCATAGCATCTCGACCCTGTCCCCGACTTTTCCCTCCCCTTCCAGAGCAATCTTCTCGATTTCCACCTCAACGCCGTTCTTCTCAGCCCACCTCCTTATAGCGGCTGCAGCAGAGTTGGCAAAACGAATCGATGTTCCTGTAGGCTCCCCCAATACTGTTCGGACCAAACGCATTGGGAAAAACCCATGTACCCCAATAGCAACAGCCTTCCTGATCCTAGGAGGTGTAGACGTCAGGTAGAGATGCTTCTTGCTGATAGGAGGCTGGCTCTTGAAGATTTTGGTGACTTGACAGAAAAGAGAAGGCCGACCCAAACGCCGATAGCAAGAATCGAAACTAGGGAGGACATGGTTCGTTGGCAAGATCTTTTGCAGCTTTTGTTTTGCGGTGCTTGCACTGCTTGATGAGGGAGATGGAGCTGATTTAGGAGTAGCAGACACTGTAGCCGCGGCAGAAATGTTTGCTTCCGCCTTTTTAGGCGTGCCCGGACGGGACTCCTCACGCAAGTTATTGAGGGCCCGGGTCATCTTGGGATCAGGTATTAATATCGGAGATATTTCTCTAGCCTTTGCCTTTCGTGGACTTGATTGGGATGGCGTGTCGGCCACAGCTAGTTCACCCACTGTCGTCGTTGACATACTATTCAAAGAATTGCTAGACGGCTTCGAACGTTCCCTAGACCAGAACGCCCACGTGGAGGCCTTCGGCGTGGTTTGTGAAGCCTCTGGAGTTTGTGATAATGGTGTGACAGAGTTCGAACTATTCTGTGAATGGTCGGCATGCTTCGGCGGTACCTCGAGGTTGATAGAGGATTCTGTGTTAGGGACCGCCCGAGGTTGAGATAGTGTTTGATCCGTGGCACACTCGCTATTTGATGCCTCTCCATTTTCCGATCCATTCCCACCTTGTGGGTCTACGGGAAGCTCTTGATATTGTCCACCCCACCAACCAAACCAAGATTTAGGTCTTGGTGTGGATACATCATCTACCAAGCTATCCGCTGGGGGGGCAGCTTCTGCCATATGCCCCGGTTGTTCGATAGTTACTGCAGGTCGGGTTGCCAACGTGGCCGGTGCTTGCGGCTGTATCATGGGCGGTGCTTGTGTTTCTAACGGCTGGGGTGCGATTTTGGCCGGATTCTCAATCTCAACTACCGGGGATTCCTCTGGCACCTCGCCCACGGTTTCCGACTTTGGCACAGGTTGCTCAACTACCGCCTGTCGGCCGTACCACCAACTGAGCCAGTATGAAGCGGGCCGCTCAGAAGACTTATTTGCTGGCTCCAGATCTAGCGAACTCTTGGTATCTCGTGAGTCACTCGCATCGTTCGGGGGCTCTGGAGACGGTGGCGCCCGCACTTCCGGCTGAGTCGAAATAGACTCCGCAGTTGGAAGGGTAGTAGCTTCGGAATTGGTAGGAACAGTTGGAGGAGCCAGAGGTTCTTCGGGCGGCGGAGGGGAGGATTCCCGCGGGAATTCCGGTGTTTGTCCTATTGTAGATGATAAAGGTTCAGGCGGCCCAACATCGGGCACAAGTCCACTGGTTCTCTCCGTCTTGCTTGATCCGCCAATAATACTTGGCTCCCTCGACACGTTTTCGGAAGCTACTTTTGTCATAGCAGCGGACTTTGTCCCACCAGATCGAGACCAGGTACCCGTTCGCGAAAACCAACCTTTGGAGCTCACTTTCTAATAAGGCAACGAGACACTCAGCAACCTTTACCATCATGTGAGAAGCTAAAGAGACTTACCAGCGGTTCAGCATAAGTAGACTTATGGGGCTTGCAGCCCCCGGTCGTCTTCGGTTCCATGCTTGAGAAGGGCTGAGTAGGAGGGGGAGGTGTGACATCAGTGGACACTAGCGATATCTGTGATTTGGAGCGAAGGTTGGACTCGCTTGGTCGTAGTGACGACGGGACGCCAGAAGCGTGAACAGTCGAGATAGCTGGCGAAGGAGGACCTGGGGGTGAGGCGGCAAGCTTAGGAGAAGGGGGGAACCTATCTTTCTTCTCACCTTTGGTCATGGAGGCAGTTGAACGGTTAGAAGATGTAGGAAAGAAGGAAGAACGCGGAAGAAACAACCTAAGGATAAGGGAAGAGAGTTGTTGCTGTCGTTGTTGGGAGCGTCGAAGAGCAGGGAATAAGAGACAATCAGGCAACATGCCACGGACTCGAGGAGGCTAGTTCCACTCAACCTTTCCGCCCTCAACAAACTCAGTTGCTAAATATTTAGCTAAGAGAGAGGAACACGATAATATATGAATATAATATTATGAGAAATATATATCCAGAAAGGAATCGAATACACGAAAATGATACCGGCAGAGAGAAAGGGTTCGGTTAGTCGGTGAGTCACCTGATTTTAATCTTATTATCCAAAAAATCTGATAAGATGAAAGAGATTGTCCATATGTATGATACTAGCTGCTAGCTCAACAGGACAAAAAATACTTTAGAAAAGCTTTAGAATAATATTATGATATTATCATGGAAAAACAGGGGGGCACATTCACAATACCATGCTTGGCAAAAACATACAATAACAAGGTTTTGCATTGCAATTAACAACAAAAAAATATTTGTCTATGCATACAATTTCCCCTGTCTTTTTATTTCCCAAACAATGCAAAAGTGTTGTAAAAATCCCATAAAAAAATCAAAAGAATTACTTGAGGCCTGCTGGTATTTTTCCAAATTCTCTCTAGAATTTTTTCAACATCAACTGGGTGATATGGAGAGGTTGTTTATGGTGGGCCGGAGACAGGTTAGCTCTTTGCACATGTTTCACTCTTTTGATAATATTATTATTATGTAGGCATATTTCTTGGTCAATTGTATCCAGAAGGGTTCCCCCCAGGAACATTGTATTGAAAAGGTCAGTCGAACACTTGCGCAGTGGCTAGGGCACATAGCCTTCTCTAAGTCGTTGAGAAGGCTCTGGGGCTAATCAGAGGAAGTTCGACTGACTTACCCTTCCCCCCCGGAACAAGCTCGATTCGGTTAGCGCCTTGCTCTGTTTTGAGAGCTCGTCTCGTGTATATCTCCCTCAGCAACCATCCCACATCTTCCTTCTCCCACTATCAACACTTGCCTTCAAGTGAGTCCATACTCGCCCACGATACACCCTCGCTATTGGAGTACAGGTTTCGATATATCGCTTTTTGGTTCACAACTGATTAGTTGTGTTTCATGCTAATAGCAAGATGTTGGAAACTAAAATCTTCAAACCTTACAATCCGAAAATCGACACTGAGGAATGGCCCCAACTTGACTTAATTGATGTGGTCATATATAAGCATGTGGCGGGTAGACCGGACGAACTTTGCGATTTGCTCGATGTTCAATTCACGGGACCGGTCAGAATAACTGGAACCGTCCGCAAAATCCCTGCTAAGTTCAACAAGATGGTTAAAGGTAAACAAAACGATACTTGAGGCTCGATCGCAACCTATATGCTATGTATTAACTTGCTGCCAAACAGATCTCCCGGTGATAGGAGGAAATGATATCTCGTCGAAAACTGCCGCCGCTCTTGCTAAGAGTGTACACGGAGCCACGGTCACCATCATAGACGTTCTTACTTATTCGCTCCAATCGTATAAAGAACCGGAATCGGATTCCACAATTTGGGCTCTTGGGTATGCGGCTTGGTACTCGATCTTACCAGCGCCTGAATATCGCAAGTATTTCGATCGATCCTTGGAGAAAGCACATATCTGGGATATAGTGTTGGAATTTGGAAAATCCCAGGAATTCAGACAGGTTACTATGGAACAGCTGTTTGCCAAAGTAATTTCTTCAATGTTTCCTCCTTTTCCACTCCAACAGCTAACAGTTGCTCCAGTACTTTCAAAAGCACCCAAATTGCAAAAGCGTCGATGGAGCCGAAATGGTCTTTCGGCAGTGCCGAAGGTTCCTTGTATGCAAAATGCTTGAGCCCATTGACCCCTTAGCGGGTCCGAAGTCCAAAAACGACAAAACCAGATGGCAGAAATTCTGCCTCTGGAAGTGGTTAACTGCTAATTATACTGTATGATAAGGTTCCAATTGGCAGAGCACTGCTAACTTTATGTTTAGGGGATTTTTAAGGAGGTGGAGAAATCCATACAAGGAGGAAAAACGGGCGGAGAATCTTCTACTGATAAGCGAGCCTTCTCTCTGGATACTCAACATGGTCTCGACTCCCTAGAGAGCCTTGTTCTTGAGCAGAAACTCAAGCCTCACCACTTGACCACTGAATGGTTGGTTTCGTCTATTAGGAAAAAGTCTGGTGTGAGCGCCTTGATTGCTAGTTCACGTTTGCAGACGCACGCCAACGTCTTAAGCACCTTGATGGCGCTTAGCCGCCAGGTCAACTGGGTTCAGTCTAGTTTGTATAGCGACTTATTACTTGCCTCGAAGGAAGCCCCGTCCGGCAACGGCAACGGCGAAGGCAGTTCACATGCCCTAAAGGTTAAGAAGAATGGTGGCTCCGGAAAGGGCGAGGCGGCGACCACCGTCAACCCAAACTCTTTCGCAGACGCCCTTGATGGAGTCAACGACATGGAGCAAGGCAACGACATGGACCAAGACAACGACCTTTTCTCTACTCCAGAGCTCTCTCAACCTCCGAAGTCAGCTAAAGGGAAATCTGTGCTGAGGCCCATCATGACCCCTCTCCAGCGCGAATCCGGGCAAGAGGACGAGATATCCTCTCCACTCTCCTCCCCGCCTGTATCTCTCCCTTCAACTCCCGTTACTGTCGAACAGTTGGTCGCTCCGGGCCCTTCCACTCTTCCCAAGAGAAGACAGATCAGTGGTGCAACAAATTCCCATGAGCCGGCCAAGCGCAGCCGTGTTTCCAAAGGGCCAGAATTGAAGGGTACCAGTGGCGGAGATGAGGACGAGGATGATTGGCCACCCTTGAGCCCCGGTAGAGGCAGACCCCCAATTGTCGTCAGCAGACAAATTAGTATGAAGCCTATAGGCGATGGGACTTTCTGGCGTTGTCGCATGGGAGACTGTTTGACTATTATTCCCGACGCCCATACTCCGGCTGGAAGGGTTCTTATCGAACAGCACCTAGGTGAACATTATCTCACACTTGAGCGCGCTAGTCATGCCCTCGAAGAAGAGCCAGAAACCAAAGGCCGTAGTCTCGAGTTTGTGCCCCCGAAACATCTACTTCCTTGTTTTGTATGAGACGTGCTGACCGAATTCGCAGTGCCCTCCTCGACAAGATCGAGAAGATGGCTAAAGAGTGGCAGGCGGTCAGAGAAGAGCACAATAGGGAATTCCACGAAATGCACGCTACCATGCTCCAAGGCGAGCGCGAACGTGGGGAAGTCTTTCTCGCCCCGAGCACTCCGAAGAAGGACCTCGACAACTCGAATGGGAAGGGGAAGGAGAAGGAGAAATAATGACTTCAATCTCGGACATCTCTCGACGCAAGGCAAATTGAAGAAAAGAAAAAGGTGGCTAGTAGCGGTACCGGTTGGTGCTATAGCTTACAACTGCCAAAGGGGGACAAGCAAGCTGTATCGATTCATCCTCTTTCCTTGTGCCTACTGGCTACTTTTTTTCCCCTTTTTTTATGCTCCTTGTTCTTTGTTCGTTCTCCACAAAATCCCCTTTTTCCCTTTGTTTCCTCTTACGTCGTCATAATGGGTTTCATTTCTTGTCTCTTCAATTGGTGTTTAGTTCATCTTGGGTTCTCTATTCTTCATCTTCGCCAATAAATACCCCTTTCGCTTTTTTTTCTTTCACCTATCCTTCTCCTTTTCCTTTTTTTCTCTTTCATAACCCTTTCTCTCTTCAGACGCTGGTTAGGGAGTGCCACTTACGTACAGGAACGCACGGGTACCGTAATATGCTCTTTACGATCTTATCGTCATCATAATGGGATTTCATGGATGGATGGATGGATGTGTGGCAGGTGGATATATGGATACATGGGATGGGCGTGGGGCGGTCTTTTGTTTCATTTTTATTTTCTAAAAATTTCTTTTTTTTGTACCTTTGTCCGCTCTCCATACGTTGGATCTGTATTCTACTGTATAAGTCTCTTCGGGGGACTGGACGGTGACATTTCATTGCAATTTAATGGGCACGGTACAAACTACTTCTTCTGGTCATTATCTTTCCTTTCTTGTTATCCCCTCCCCTCCTGGCGCTCTTGGGCTTGGCTAGCGTCTTGTACTGTGTACTGCACGGCATGCAGTGTACCAAAATTTCAAAGTGTGGGGAAGTGAAACGCTATGAAATGGGTATTCGCTACATATCTCTTCCTTTTCCACATCTTTCTCTCTCTTTTGGGTTGCCGGCTTACAATGATACTTGTAATACGGGATCTTCAGGCACGTTGTGGCGAAGGGTAGCGAGTCGGAGTGGTCCAGAATCATGGAAACTAGGTACTTGTATTATTATTACTATTATTACCGTTTCCGAGCGATCATTTCCAAGAAACCAGATAAAAACAATTCTATTCCGAGTTACTTGCTTTCAGTGCCCGCACGATGAGCCACCTGCTTCTCAGGCGTAGGCGTGTCTTGAGAATGTTCAACAACCTCAATAGACGGTTTTCCGCGAGGCCCTTTTCCATGCCTTTTACTGGAGTTGAGCAATTTCAAGAGTATGTCATGGTCCTCTTCATCCTCCGCCTCCTCAGCTCCCTCGCTCTCGTCTCCACCAGCCTCGGATGAATCCCCATCCCTCTTCTCCTCCAAAACGCCCAACCCTAGATTCTGTCGACCCATCCTCTATCAGCCCCATTAGGTCCGAACACACCCTCGCTCACTCACCATCTCAATATACCTCTCCTCCTCCCCATCCAGCACTTCAATATTCCGCTCCCCAACCGTCCCATCTTCAATCTCTCCCTGGAGGTCTTTGTTCGCCGCTTCCATTGCTGGTAGGAAGGCGTTTAGCCGAGACATTACTATCATGCCAACCTCCCCCCCTCATCAGTTACCACAACCACCGCCACGGACTCTACCAACTTGAATTGCGAAGAGAGAGAAAAGGGAAAAACATTGTACGCACAATCCGATGACGTATCTGCATCTGTCATTTTCGGCTTTTTGGATGGTGGGGGCGATGGGACATGTTCGTTTTCGTCGGTTACGAGGGGGTGAGATGGGTTCGATTTTTTCCCCTTTCCTTGCTCCCCGTCTGATGGCATTTTGTTGATTTTGATTTTTTGGCTATGGCCGGTGGTGGTGGTGCGGATGGATGGTGGGGATGGGTGGATGAGCTTGGGGATGTGGGCCGATGCAAGGGCTGTTTTGAGACACCCGTAACTTACTGTATGCGGCTACTCCCCTCGCGGCACCCACTGTACTCGTACTCAGTATGTACTCGAGTGAGGAAATATTATTATATGCATTGTCCCGCACCTGTACCTTGAGCCCTCGAACACCGGGTACGGGTAAGGGGTACATACAGCACCGGAGGCATGCAGGCTCATACGAGTACTTTACCGGTGCTGTACTCGTACGTGCTTGCTACAGAGCAATGTGCAGTGGGTATTCTACGGCTATTATTCATGGGGGCGGTTTTGATGGGCCAGTAGATGGTGGGTGGGTCAGATGGGCTGGTGTGGTGCTACAATCCTGAGCGTGTTACAGCCGGAAGCTAGCCAGGTTAACTGGCCAACTGAACCTCCCTCAACATGCTCAGAACCATGCCGTTAGCTAGGGGAGTGAGCGAAATATGGGAGCTAAGCTACGGGTACAGTACTTGTAGGGGAGCTACAATATTATACTCGTAAGGGATGTTGTTATTCAGGTCCGATATTTAGGGAGCACAGTACAAGTGCTGTGCGGTAGGCAGAAGCTCAGTCCTGGAAGATACAGTGCCCTAGATGGAGAAGTACTCGTATCTGCTGTGGTCCGCTGGGCGCTTAAAGCAACTTTATTCAATTATTCATAGCACTCCATCCACATACACGTACTCTCACTCTCCTCCCTCACAATACGGTCGGATGCCAAAGTGAACTATACCCCGGGTTTATAGGTCCAAACTGCAAACAGAAAGACAGCTCTCCCCGTCCCCCAATGCGCTCCACCCAGGGATGTGGCACAGATGATCACTCTCTGGCACTCGAGTACGCGTCAACTTCAAACGTTCGGCTCGCGAATGGCGACACTTTCCGATTAGTTTTGTGCCCCTCCTTCCCATCATCCAACAGCCCCAGTTCAAACCCCTCCAACCGCCGCCGTCGGTAGGACAAGGAAGAGGCCGGTCAGGCGCCTCCAATTAACATAATAACCTCTCCTCTCTCTCTCCTCCTTCCTTCCTTCTCTCTCTGCCCCATCCTTCTTCTCCTTCTTCTCCTTCCTCTTCCTGCTGTCCATTTTCTTGGAGGTTCATTCCTAATCTCGCCCAACACAAAGAACTCCACCCTCCTCTTCCTCCCTTTGTTGATCAACAAGGCTGTCTTCTAATACCTATTTTACACTTTCTATTCGTTCTTTATTCGTTGCTTGAAGCTCCCCACCCACCTTTGTAATTAGAACCCCACTTCCTTGCAAAGAGAAAAGAGGATGGCTGCTACCGCTGCCAGTTCGACGACACCTAGTTCTTCCCCTTCTTCCTCTTCACTCCCGGCCCTTACGGTTAATGGCTCCTCGCCGACTGCTGGGCCCGGGGATAGCGGTGGGATAAGGGCGGAGCTCCGAAAGAACATGTTGAAGAAACTCAGGCCGTATCCCTTGAGGCATGAATGGGTCTTTTGGCATGATAGGTGAGAATGCCCTCCCCTCCCCCTCCTGCCCTACCAGAGCAAGCGTCGGTATAAACCAAATGAGAGTTGGGGCTTTCCAATCCTGGTGCTGATTGGTTGTGAATTTCTAGGAATTCGAACACGAACGAGGAAGAGTGGGAGGATCAGTTGAAGGAGATTGCAGGGATTAGTACCGTTCAGGTAACTATCATGAACATCTTTAAGGCTTTCCGAATGAGGGGTTTAACATTTTAGGTATAGACATTCTGGCAGGTTTATAACAATACCCCGTTCACCACACTTCCTCTAAGGGACTCGCTACATTTGTTCAAGAAGAATGTGAAACCTATCTGGTATGGTATATCTTCATTCTGTACTGTGGGGTGTCGAGAAAGCTTATTCCTATTTTTATATTTTCGCTTAGGGAGGACTCGAGAAACAAGAATGGGGGTGCCTGGATATTCCGGGTTCCTAAAGCCAACTCACAAGAATTCTGGAAAGAGATTCTAATGATGGCTATTGGTGAGGTCTTGCAGGAGGTCGTCCATAAGGGTTCGTTCTACACTTTCCCCCTCTTGAATTGAACAAATGCTAATCGGAATCCCAGGAGATGACATCTGCGGGGTTTCCATCAGCGTCCGTTTCAATTCTCACCTCATCATGATCTGGAACCGCGACTCCAACAATCAAGAAAGTGTTGATGCCATTCGCGATAGAGCCTTGGAATCCATCCCAGAAGAGCTTCGACCCGGACCTCAGAATTACTACTATAAAAAGCACGCGTCTCACAAATTCTTTAAAGGGGACAGTGCTGGAGGGGAATCTGCTTCATCATCCTCAATTCCGGCCGCCTTACAGCTAGCAACCTCGTCTTGATACGGGCTGTGGTCTTTCGCTTTGGCTGGGTGATTGTTTCGTTTCTCTTTTGCGTATACCATCATGGTGGTTTGGGTGAGTATCGACTCGTTTAAAATTGCATTTACGGCTACCGGAGGGAGGGGGGAAGAAAGAAGAAGACTAGTATGTTGGCATACATGAGGAGTTGGCAAGGCCTAAAATGGATACCGTCGGAGTGGAAATTGAAAGGCACATTAAACATGCTCTATTGAAGTTGCAAAAGGGCACCACCATAATCTGATACTGTGACATGTGTTATACTACACCAATTGGCCTAGGCGCCCACTTTCCACTCCATCTCTTCCACGTGCCAATAACAATCTCACCTTCCCGGCCATCGATGGGCTCTTTATCACCCTCCGGTATCGATGTAGGAATTGTGCTCCTTGAATTCCGTGAAAGACGCATCTTCTTCATAGCTTCATACCTGGCCTCAAACATCTTGATCTCCTCTTCGACGTCGTGGATAGACCTCTTCTTTCCCAGAAGCTGCGTTTTCCCTTCTCCCCTGTCCACTTTCGACGTCCTCTTCTTCATCTTCTCCTCGATCTCGACCCCCAAATCCCGTGATAACACAACCTGCGCCTCAGCCATCTCCACAAGCCCAGTATACCTCCCCCTCAGCACTGCGTGCTCCTTCAACAAATGTTTCAGCAGCCTCATAGTCCTGTGACTTCCCCGTTAGCCTACCTCCCTTCCACACAAAAAAGGAAAACCCTCCTCCCCAGACTAGCACAAGCTTACCATTCCGACGGACACAAAACACACTGCTTAGCCAACCCATCCAGATCAATCGGCGCATCCGGATTTGTCCCGAACCCACTCTTCGCGTTGGTATTGCTGGCGGTCAGATGCACCAACCAAGCCATAACCGCCTCCGCAAACTCCCGCCGCTGCGTAGCAGCAGCAGCGACATGTTTCAAACCCTCCAGCATGGCCAACAACAGCGTATTCCCAAACTCCGGCACGTCCGCATCGAGCGCATCGAGCAGCGGTGTCCAGAGGAGTATTGCACCTTTCATCGAGGAAGACTTGTGCTTCCCGGCGGGGATCAGCGCTTTTTCCTCCAGCAGTGCCTCCACCAAGCCATCGCCGGCGACGCAGATGCATTCCCTGATTAGGCCTATGGCGAGTTTCGTTTCCTCGCGCCTGTCCCCGGACCGCAGCGGACGGGCGGGCTCGGCGCGCCGGAGCGAGCGGAAGGATTTCAGGAGGGAACGGGCTTTCGCTCCCCCCCCCCCCCCCTCCTCCTCTACGGGCTCCGGGTCGGAGTTGGAGTCGGAGAGGCTGCACCAGTAGTTTTCCCATAGCCAATCCAGCGCTCGAGCAGTTGCTGCGCGGAGCAGTGGCAGGCTGGGGAGGGCTTCGTGTGTTGCTGCGTGCCGGATCTCGACGAAGGAGGTTGGTAGGCCTAGGGTTTTGGCTAGCGTGTGCATTGGTAGAGCAAATGTGGAGGTCTGAGCGGGGTCTAGGAGACCGTTTACGAAGCTGCCACCACCCGGTGTCAGTTGGTTCTGCACGAAACGGGAGGGAGGGAGGGAGGGGAAGTTTTTACCGGCAGAGAGCGCTGGCATAGCAGAGCCGCGAGGAGAGCTGGGATGCCGACGGCGTGTCTGTGAGGACTGCCTGTGCGAGGAGCGCCGTGGACTCGATTGAGTGCGGGATGCGCATGCGCGTGCCCCAGGCACGGACTTTTTGAATTGCTTGCTGACGAGGGTCTGCATCCGGGGTCGTGGAGGGGGAGTGTGAAGTCGGGAAGAAGCAGGACTTTAGGTTGCGTAGGTCCGAAGGGTGGCGCCAGGGTACTAGACGGGCTACCGGGGGCATTGTTGAGTTGGGTGTGGGAGGGGAGTGTGGTATTTATGTTTCTGCCTCTCGATTGTGAAGGTTTGGGGTGCCGAGACGGAAGAACGTTTCTCCGGAGTCGGTGGGACTGGTGGTGGTGAGATCGTATCGTTGTCAGCCTAGCGAGCTATGATGACGAGAAAAAGTGTCACTGACGCCGAAGTACTGGAGAAGGGGGAGAAGGTGTAAAATCTGTGATTATTTATTTATTGTGCGTGGACAAAATTAACGGAAGACAATGCAACAGGAAAAACCTTTGGTTATGACAGGACTACTACTCCCCTATCAACCCAATGATACTGATAACCAAAATAAAAAATAAAAAATATAAATATTCATGGAAATCGGCATACGCTATGCTATCCATTAACTTTAATAGCTGCCTCTATCTACCTACAATTGAAGCATCCCTGATCCATCTGTCTTCTTCCTTTGCCATCCCCCTGAACAACACGAAAAAACTATCAGTTTGGGTAAAAACCCCGAAACAATTGCCATTCCTCACCAGTCGTCACGAATCCACAAACTGCGCCCCCCCCATTGCTATCCCCCATACCGTAAAAAACTTGAATAATTGGACGGTGTGCTATGTCGTTGGACTTTCCTCTCCTAGTAAGGTCAAGAAATTTTTGTTTTTTTTCCGTCTCGGAGGGGGGAAAGGGGCCGTGTTTTTGCTGTGCTTTTCGCCCCCTTTCCAGAGAAGGGAATTCTGGACTTCATAGCACACCGTCCAATTATTCAAGTTTTTACGGTATCCTTCATCGCCAAAAGGCATTGCCTTTTGGCCTCCCCTAGGCAGGACTTTTTCGCCTCGACCAAAAAACCATATTTTGTGTCGTCAAGGCTGAGAACATCTACCATCACAAACTCTTCATAGCCGCCCGTTTGGGCATCTCTCGACAACACCTCCTTCTCCCTCCGCAGCCGAAGATTCCGGTTCGTCTTCCTTCTGAACGCGGCTAGAACGGGAATTATAACCGAGAAGACTAAGTCATTAACACAGGCTTTGCGAAATTCCTCGTTCGCCTAGGAGGGATACCCCTCCCCTTCCACGCACTCGACAACCCGGTTGTAGACTTTTTTTTGACATCCATTAATTCCCCTTCATCGAGCCCCGGAAGATTGGCTTTTGCTGAAATCACTCCCAACATGTTCTGGACTGTGATTGCACTCTGATCAAAATCTTCAAACAGAAATCCTAGACGTTTTTCTGCCTGTTTTAATGGAACTTTTGAATATGGGGTTTGGTAACGTGCCGAACGCCTGGTTCGAGCCTCGACACTGTTAGCATTGCCTAAATTAGCACCTGGCAAGCCGCTGAACCCGGGAATTCACAGTATACCGCATTTTTTGGGCATATCCGGAATGACGCTAAGGGGTTGAGAACATCCAGCCTGCATGTAGCAAACTCGCCTATTTCACCTGGGCGAGTTTACTACATGCTTCGACAGCAGGCTGGATGTTCTCAACCCCTTAGCGTCATTCCGGATATGCCTAAAAAATGCGGTATCTGATTCAAAAAGCCACAATAGGGGGGAGGCGGGCTCACCGAAGCAGCAGCAGTAATCCCCCGGGCAAAATTAGCCCTCACAAGGGCACGGCGAGCGCCGATGGACCCAAGTCTGAGACGAGAGAAAAATTTGATCATGGCGAAGGAATTATAGTTAGAAGTCGTGGGTGTTCGACAGTCTGTAGAAAGGTGAACCGGAGAGAGTGGAAAACGGGATGAAGAAGATAGAAGGACTGTGTAGATTCAAAGGTAGAATCAAATGCCGGAAGGAGTGAAGAACTTGAACTGCGGAAATTTGAATCCGAGAGTGACTTATGGAGAAACATAGAGGAGGGGAAAGAGGGGGGAGAGGGAGAGAGAGACGTGATGGGTGGTTAGGAAAAGAAAGAGGAAGAGAACGTGGAGGGGGAGGGGGGTTGTTATCGAGGGAAAGGCGCGAGCTACCCTCCGTTTGTATTCACGGAATGTGCCGCACCTAACTCGGGAGTTAGCTATAAGCAGAATGGCTACTGGGAAAGATTACTAAGAATCTTGGAGGGGGGAGGTGACGACCGCAATGTGTAGCACTAACTTATTTGGGTCCGGTAGTTGGGAGAAAATATACGCGGAATTTCTTGTTTGCATCATGACCATACTAAGTGGCGCCCATTTTGTGGTATTCCGAGCACTACACACCTCGCAGTGAGCAAAGCATTTCCTATCACAATTAACCAAAGTGAGTTAGTGCTCTCTGCGCTACGGCACACTAATTTTCCGTGACTCTCGGTGCATCAGGGACCTTCAGGGTTAGGGTTTAGCTGTTGGTTAGCTAGAGATCCAAGAACGCCGGGCTATCACTCCCGGGTGCCCACAGGTCCAGCTTGGACAAACTCTCTTTGCGCCAAAACCCATTATATACCTCTAAATGCTATCCACCACCACCACATCTTCCACCTCCAAACCCCCGCCCGCTGCCACCGCCCCCGCACAACCAACCTACATCCTTCGCGGCCACACCACGCAAATCCACTCCGTGCACTTCTACTCCTCCAACACCCGTCTCGCCACGGCCGACGCCTCGGGCTGGGTGGTTCTCTGGTCCCTGCACACCCGCCGCGCAACCGCAGTCTGGAAGGCCCACGAGGGCCCCGTGCTGAAAGTTGGTGACTGGGATGGGAAGATAATCACGTGCGTACACCGCTTTCCTGCGGCAAGGCGACTTGTGTTGATTGGGGTAGTAGACATGGAAGGGATAATAAGCTCTTTGTGTGGAGGGTTGAGGAGGAGGGGATGGATGTATTGTTGCCGGTTGAGGGTGAAGTGGGCTGGAGGCGGAGGCCATGGCTAGTGGCTTCGCTGGATGTTAATGCGTTGAATTTTTGCGGGTTTGGGGGGTGTGCTGCTGCTGCTGGGGGGGAGGGGTATTTGGTTGCGGTGCCGGCGCCGCTGAAGGCTGAGGATGTTAGTTGGGTTCTTCGCTTGGTTGATTGGTGTTGGGTGTGTGTGTTATGTGTGGACTAACGGATGATGCGAGTGGTTTGAGGGGGGGTAGGTTGATGTTATGAGGCTTCCGGATGGCGCAAGGGTTTATGCGGGTGTTCGGCATGAGGGGGTAAAAACTGGTTAGTACTCCTTTGTTTTTATGCGCGCTGTGGAGGGAGAGGAGGGGGTTGATATGGTGAAATAGGCATGGCAATGGCACTATCAATGTTCTACTCTGGAGACAATCTAGTATTAGTCGCCGGGTACGAGAGCGGACATGCAGTAGTGTATAAGTGGGGCGCGGAGGGCACCTGGAAAGTAGTATACACTCATAAGCCGCATTCGCAGCCAAGTATCCACCACCTTCTCAATTCCTAGAAAAATGTTATTGACACAGCTAGTTCTATCCCTCTCCATATCTCCGACTCCAGGGACAAACCCATACTTCATGACCTCCTCTGCCGACACCATTATCGCAAAACACCCTCTGCCAATCCTCACCGCTGCCCCTGCTCCTGACGCTCCCGGCACCTCCCCGCCCAACGAGCCCATCAAAGTCATACACACAAAGCACTACGGCCAGCAGTCCATCGTCATACGCTCCGACGGGAGGATCTTTGCCACAGCCGGGTGGGATTCTAGGATCAGGGTTTACTCGATCAAGACTATGAAGGAGCTGGCAGTGCTAAAGTGGCATAGGGAGGGATGCTATGCTGTTGCTTTTGGAGAGATTCTGGATGGCGGTGGCGGTGGGGGGGAGCAGGGGGGTGATAGTGATGGGAGGGAAGTGCTTAGTGTTGAGAAGAGGCGGGAGAAAAGGGTCAAGGAAACGCATTGGGTTGCGGGCGGGGCGAAGGATGGGAAGATTTCGCTGTGGGAGATTTATTGAGGAGGGTACGGGCCTGGTAGGGCGCGATGGTGTATGGTTTACTAGAGTGGTAATCTCCTCCGGTAGTAGGTGCTAGGTGGTGTCCATCTTTGAAGCTCATTGAGCACACGCATGATGTCGGATTGTGCTCATCCTGTATTTACGACGCCCGACCATTGAGAAAGCTATCCTTAAGAATACCACTTAACACCCTGAACGCGCCCAACCCTCCAAGCCCAAAGCTTCCCAAACCAACAGCCACCACTCCACTCAAGACCTTCAAATCCGTGCTCTTGGCGGGATTTGTGGGGGGGTGCAGAGGTCATCCCGCCTGAGAAGAAATCATTGATTTTGGGCTAGTGAGTATAGCAGGAGCCCTTATACTAAATATTGTGCCGACCTTGCTGTCCTGCGGGGGATTGACTGCAAGTAACTGGAGTGTACTTGACCATTCATAAAGTATTCGGATACTTTGGCGCCAAGACATACCAAATATCCGGTCTTGGCATCCGAATACTTTATGAATGGTCAAGTAGAGATATAAGAGACCGAACCATACCCCTGCGATCATGTGTTTGATAACCGATCCTTATCGCCAGGGTTAGGGTTTTTTCCCTCAATAGGAAAAAATAAAAATTGAAAACAAAAAGTCATTAACAGGATTTGAACCTGTATGATACTTGCGAACGAAACAGATTTCTTGTCTGTTGCCCTAACCACTCGACCACAATGTCTTATTTATTGTATTATTTTGGTGGCTCATTGAAAACCGGAAACGGGGGGTTATCCGGCTTACGTAGATAACCCGACGCCAAGAGCCCGCAAAAACTCGGGGAGCCCTGTTGGTTTATTGTATAGTAACAGTTACGCTTTGGCTCCGAGGATGCTTGGGCATCATACCGTGAGGAAGAGACATAGAGGGAAACAGTATTTCGATAAAAATAGCTTGCTCCCTGCGTGCTGTTGTGTTTAGGGAACTTGGGGTGGGGAAAGTATCTATCATACAGCGAGGAAAATGTTACACTCGGATACTCCCGGAGAGGGATATGAGGATTTGTCTGTCGCTGGGACGGAGTAGGCTGGTTAGCTACTCTCCTGAGGGAGTGAGTATGCGGAGCAGGGGATTATAAAATCTGGTCCAGTATCTACTGAAGGGGGGTAGCCGTAATAGAAACCTCATCAATGAAGGCGATAAGACAGGTTTAGTTGCGGTACGTGTGATCAAGATCTTGATGGGGTGGTGTATTTCGGTAAGTGAGCGCCTCGGGAAGCACAGCACGCCACAGAATAGAGCTATTATACATCTATGACATTAACTACCCTGAGCACAATGTGGAGCGGGATGAGGACACTAGTGTTCGAAAAATACGGTACGTTACCGTACCTTACACGGTTGATACCATACGGTAAATTACGTAAATTACACTAGGCAGATAAAATACCGGAAAACGGCCCCTCCCACCTTAGATTCTGATGTTAGGTAATCCTGTCTTCTGCCCTCTGTGTTTATCAAGCTGAAGCAACCCAACCCACAAAATATCAGCTACCGCTAGGCATTCTTGGCTATGTCACGAGTATCGCACTAAGATCCAAGATCATGATATGGAACTTTATGACGGTCGGCAAACGGCGCATGGTAAGTTTACCGTACGTTACCGTATATTACCGTATTGTATCGTATGGTAACTTACCGTACCTTACCATTCGAACCCTAGAGGACACCGAGTGCTGAGTGGTGTAATTACGTAATCTCTTAGCACTTCTGTGGTCCCCACAAAAAACCTCTATGCCAGGCGCACGCAAACAATCTCATCCCAGAAATCACAATCGAGATGGTGCTGCGGTACCTATTTGGCCGGCAAATCCTCTGCCGTCAGTGCCTCTCCTTCATCAAACCACCAACCCACCAGCAGAGACTCCAATTCCTCCTCCCCCGAAAACAATTCTCAACCGCGCCGCCGAGAGCGAGATTCATTGCTCCTCTAGAGAGCGACTATCCGCCGCTGGAGCCTCAAGAACCGCAGTACCGCCAGAAAAACCCACCACCACTGGAAAATAGAGGGAGCCAAGCAACCGCTACCGCCACCGACCCCACTACCGCTATTGAATCGGCCTCTCCCGACACCGCCCTCGACGATGCTTCCGAACCGCCTCTAGACCTCTCGCACATCCCTAAAAACGTCAAACTCCGAAACGAGGACATCATCCCACTGAATGGTGAGATTCGCTACGTAGACGCCAACCTGGTACACCACGGTATCATCAAGTTTGACGATGTGATCAACTCCTTTGACAGGAGCGAGTACGTCCTCCTGTGCGTGAACCCCAACGTCGTCTCCCGGAATGAGCCGCCGACCTGTCTGCTCACGACCATCGCCCACCTCCTGGAAAGGGAACGCCATGATGCGGAAGCGGCGAACCTGGCGCTCCTCAAAAAGCAGAAGCCCACTATCACCACCAGAGTGCTGGAGTTCACGTGGGCGATTTCGGAGCACGATCTCGCGCACAAGATGAAGAAGATGGGGGAATTTATGCAGAAGGGGAATCGGGTCGAGGTTATTGTTGGCACGAGGAAGGGGATGGCAAAGGTTAAGGTTGAGCAGGCCAAGGAGCTTGCTGCGAAGATTAGGGAGACTGGGGAGGGGTTTGGGAAGGAGTGGAAGAAGGCGGATGGAGCATTCGGGGCGCAGTTTACGTTATTTTTTGAGGGGAGGGCGCCGGTTGGATCCAAGGGGAAGGAGGGGAAGGAGGGGAAGGCTAAGAAATGGAAGAAGAAGAAGAGGAAGTTTATGACACAGGAGGAGCTGGAGGCGGAGGCGAAGAGGGAGAACAAACAGGGAGAGAATAGTGGAGTATAATTTCTAGTGGTTTGAAAGCTATCCTGCATTCTCTAGTCCTTGGGCTCCTTCCATAAGGGCCCGGTATGGACACACCCAGCACAAATAAAACCCAATATCAAAAAAAGCAAATCCTCGTAGTAATTACATAATCCTTGCACCCGACCACACTCTTAGCGTGCAGCGTGTTCGCCTCAGCCAAATCACTTTGGCTCAACGACGCGTTCCCCCTCTCCCAACATCACCAACAAACCCAACCCAACCAAACCAAACCTCCCCCCGCAAAAGAAAATGTCTGAGCAAACCCCCCGCATAAACGCCCCCCTCCTCCATCAATTTACCGGAAGAACCATCCGCCTTGTGGGCAAAGTCTCGGACGTCCACGGCGGCGGGGCAACGTTAGACTCCAGTGGGCCTGTTATTGCGCATTTGGACCGAGTACCCCCTCCCCCCTCCCCTGTTTGCGGGGCAGCAACCAAAGTAGGTGAATGGAGGGCTAACGAAAGGGATCCCTAGGATTCGAGTTTGAAGATTGGGGATGCGATAGAGATCGTAGGGAAGGTGAATCCGGACCACTCGGTTAAGGTGCTCACGTCGACGGATTTTGGGGAGAATCTTGGTGGGTATTCCCTCCTTGGAGAAGTGCGGTGGGAGAAGAAGAAGGGGCTAATATGGAGAGGGAGGGGTAGATATGAAGGTTTATGAAGAGTTGGTTGGGATATGTCAGCAGTATAAGGAGATTTTTTACGATAGTTAGAGGAGGGGGTGGGGTGTCGTCTTTTTCTCCCTCCTTTTTTCATGGTTCCTTTTATGCTCTGGGGATTACCGCTTGTTTACTTGCTGGAGATTCGTGGATTGTGATAGAGCCGGCGGAATAGGGGTCCGTGGTTGATGATGGTTGCTCTTGACCGTTTGAATGCATGAGCCTTGTTGTAAAAAATATGCATACACGAAGCTCGGTTTAATTATGGGCTTGTTTTTCCCGCATGCTCGCATTACGGTATTGGGATGGTGCCCGGGAAGCGTTTTATTCTGATATTTCAAGGTGATCTCTTGAAAGATATCTGTGATTGGTTTTCTCTTGTTCTTTTGGGACACTTTGAGCCTGGATCTTTACTGCCTTTTCTGTGGGGCTTGCGACGGGAGCTTTGACGGCCTTCTCGACCGAAACTCTCTTCCTCACTCCCCATAGCTTTTTGAGTTTTCCGAAGAAACCAGTAGGCTCGACTATTATGACATCATTAACGACTGATAGCTTTGACTGAACAGGAACTGGCCTATTACTGATTCCTCGACAAATGTTACCCTTCTTGACTCTCCGTTGGCCTTTGGGGCTGCGATTGAGAACCTTCCGACACCACCCAATGACGTTACGAATGTACAGCCTCCGGTCGAAAAGATCGGGAATTGTGGAAATTAAAGGTTAGAAACACGGTTGCTCGATTGGCTCGAGCACACCGAACCCTCCAATCAAAGCCCCAGAGGCCCGATCACCGTTTCCCGATT